>Ga0210398_10000788_pt1 | contig 35040 bp, 29 predicted proteins | sample IncBWC4OmetaG_FD_161047 | JGI IMG/M metagenome (GOLD analysis project Ga0210398, IMG submission 161047) | Forest soil microbial communities from Barre Woods Harvard Forest LTER site, Petersham, Massachusetts, United States - Inc-BW-C-4-O | ecosystem: Environmental > Terrestrial > Soil >... | reverse complement strand
CCTCAGCTCCTGCTCGTCGAGCGCAACTCCTCCTGCACCTGTTCCTGCCGTTCCGGTGGCAACTGTGCGCTACACGAGCCTTGAGAACGATCTGGTTCTCACCGCAGAGTTCATTCCCTATCAGGAAGTCGACATCATGGCGAAGGTCGCCGGGTACGTGAAAGCCATCAATGTCGATATCGGTGATCACGTCCGGCAGAATGCCATCCTCGCCACGCTGGAGGTTCCTGAGATTCAGGACGACCTCGCCAAAGCGAAGGCCGGCGAAGCCGCTGCGGAAGCCGACGTTGTGACCGCGCAGGCGGCCGTGCGGCGTGACCAGGCAGCTGCGAGTATCGCCGAGATCTCTTTTCAACGGATCACAGATGTCGCCACGCGCGATCGCGGTCTGGTGCCCCGGCAGGAAGTGGATGTGGCGCAATCGCGCGATGCCGAAGCGGCCGCCCAGCTGGAAAGCGCATCGTCCGCCCTGACGGCAGCGCAGGATGCCAGGGTGGAAGCCGATTCGGAATACTCCCGCGCCATGGCGATGGTGCAGTACGCAACGATTCGCGCACCCTTCACCGGCGTCATCACCAAACGGTATGCGAATACCGGGTCGATGATCCAGGCCGGCATCTCCTCGCAGACGCAGGCCATGCCTGTCGTTAAGCTTGCGCAGAATAATCTGCTCCGGCTCATCCTTCCGGTCCCGGTGAGCGATGTGGGTGGGATTCGAAAAGGGGAAACCGTCGATGTAAATGTCGTCAGCCTCGGCCGCACTTTAAAGGGAACAGTCACTCGTTATGCCGATTCGGTGCAGATGTCCACACGCACGATGGATACCGAGGTCGACGTCCCGAACCCCGACGGTTCTCTGATTCCCGGCATGTATGCCGAGGTGCATCTGCATCTCGCGGCTCGTCCCCACGTGCTGAGCGCACCTCTCGATGCGGTGGACGGCATTGGAACCAGCGCGGAGAAGGCATACCTCGTTCGCGACGGCGTGGTGCATCTGACCTCGGTCACGACCGGCCTTCAGACTGCGACTCGTATCGAGATTGTCTCCGGACTGGAGGCGGGCGATGACGTCGTTGTTGGACGCCACAGCGGAATTGCAGAGGGGGAGCGTGTCATCGCCGAACCCGCGGCATACGAGAGCACCACGAACGCCAGCCAGCACTAAAGAAGAAAGGAAGTTGCCGCAGCATGTCAGGGTTCTCCATCCGCAATCCATACCTGATCCTGGTGCTGTGCCTGGTCATCTCGATTCTGGGCGTGGTCAGTGTCTCCGACATGCCCGTGGACATGTTCCCGGCCATCAATCTGCCGGTGGTGGCCGTAGCAACGTTCTACTCGGGCATGCCTCCGCAACAGATCGAAACCAATATCACGTATCACCTGGAGCGGCAGTTCACGCTGGCCAGCGGTATTGACCACATGGAGTCGCGCTCACTGCCTGGCGTGAGCCTGATCAGGATTTTCTTCCGTATCGGGACCGATCCCGATACGGCTGCGGCCTCAATTTCCTCGCTGGCCATGAGCGATCTGAAAGACATGCCGCCCGGAACTTATCCGCCGATCGTGCTCAAACAGGATGCCTCGAATGTCCCGGTGGCCCTGGTTCCGCTGACCGGCTCCGGACTGAGCGAAAGCACGCTGAAGGACATGGGCCAGAACTACGTCCGCAATCAGCTGGCTGGTGTTGCCGGCGCATCGGTGCCTCAGCCCTTCGGTGGAACCTGGAGGCAGATCCAACTCTACGCCGACCCTTACAAACTGGAAGCGAACCAGCTGAGCCCGATGGATGTGGTGCGGGCCATCAACGACGCCAACGTCATCCTGCCCGCGGGAGACGCACAGATCGGCCGCTACGACTACAACATCTATACCAACTCGATGCTGAAGGACCCGGCAGACATCGCACAGGTTCCCATCAAGACCGTCGGCCAGTCGCCGGTTCGCGTCGGCGATGTGGCCACGCCTGAGGATGCCTTCGGCCGCCAGTACAACATCGTCCGCGTCAATGGTCAGCGCGCGGTCTACCTGCCCATCTTTAAGCAGGGTGGCGACTCCAACACCATCGCGATCGTCGATGGCGTCCGCCAAACACTGAAGAAGCTGTTTGACGTCCCATCCTCGTTGCGCGCGACCGTCGTCTTCGATCAGGCGCGCTTCGTCAAAACCGCGATCCAGACCTTGATCCATGAGGGCGGCATCGGCCTCTTTCTCACCTGCCTGATGATCCTGCTGTTCCTCGGCAGTTTGCGCGCCACGGTCGCCGTCTTCTTCTCCATTCCGCTCTCGCTCCTCGCCACCTTCATCGTTCTTCGCCTCAGCGGCGGCTCCATCAACAGCATGGTGCTTGGCGGGCTGGCGCTCGCGCTCTCCCGGCTCATCGATAACTCCGTGGTCGTCCTCGAAAACATCTTCCGCCATCTGGAAGGCGGCGAAGCCCCTGGAGTAGCAGCAGAAAAAGGGGGAAAGGAGGTCGCGCTGCCGGTCCTCGCCGGTACTCTCACTACCGTCGTCGTCTTCTTTCCGGTGACCATGCTGTACGGAGTGAGCAAGTTTCTGTTTTCTGCACTCGCGCTGGCTGTCGTCATATCGCTCTTCGCTTCGTACTTCGTGGCGATGACGGTGGTGCCGCTCTTCTGCTCGATGTTCATCAGGAGCGCCCATGGCCAAGCCGCTGCTGAGCCGTCTGGAACTGAACCGGGAGCTGCTGACCTTCCCACCAATAAAAGATCCGGCCCGTGGCAGAAATTCAATAACAGCTTCAGCCGCTCTTTTGACGCGATGCTCGCGCGCTACAACACCTACGTGACGAAGGTTCTCGAAGTCCCGGTGAAGACCCTCGTGATCTTCGGCATCGTGTTCCTCGTCAGCCTGCTGCTTTTCCCTTTGCTCGGGCTGTCTTTCTTTCCACGAACCGATGCCGGACAATTTGTCGTCGCGTTTAAGGCGCCCTCCGGAACCAGGCTCGACGACACGAACGCGGAGACTGCGCGCCTTGAACAGATCGTGCGCGGCATCGTCAGCACGCACGATATGGGAATGATTGTCTCCAATATCGGCATCAATCCCGGTTTCTCGGCGCTCTATTCGCCGAACTCCGCCACGCATACGGCGTTCACGCAAGTGGCTCTTTCACCGGATCACCGGACCAGCAGTTTCGTCTACATCAGCGAAGTCAAACGAGCCCTCGCCCGGCAGATGCCGGAGTTGCAGACATTTTTCTCCAGCGGGAGTCTGGTGGACGGCGTATTGAACATGGGCGCGCCCGCTCCCATCGATATTCGTGTAGTGGGCAACGATATGAATGCCGACTATGCCACAGCGCAAAGGATCGCGGCCGAGGTGCGGGGCGTTCGTGGTGTTGCCGATGTCTACATCCCGCAGGACCTCGACTATCCCTCCCTCAGAATCTCTATCGACCGTATGCGGGCCAGCGAACTTGGCCTGTCGGAAAAGGAGGTCGTCTCGAACGTCATTACTGCCCTCACTTCGAACCAGATGATTGCACCGTCCATCTGGATCGACCCCCACAGCGGCAATAACTATTTCCTCACCGTCATGTACAAGGAAGACCAGATCCAGTCGATCGATGACCTGAAGGCGATTCCCCTGCATGGAACCGGTATTACCCGGCCCACGCGCCTGGATATGGTGGCAAACATCGAGCAATTCGATGCGCCGACCGAGATGGACCATACCCAGATCCGCCGTGTCATGGACATCTATGTTCGCCCGCAACGCGAAGACCTCGGGCGCATCACGCGCGAAGTTCAGTCCATCGTGAACAGGGCCAATCCCCCGGATGGAATCGAGGTCATCCTCTCCGGCAGCGTCAACTCGATGAACCAGTCGTTTCACAGCTTCGCCATCGGCCTGACGCTCTCTGTGCTGCTGCTCTACCTCATCCTGGTCGCACAGTTCCGGTCATTTCTCGACCCATTCATCATCCTGCTTGCTCTGCCACCCGGAATCACCGGCGTCATCGTTGCTCTTCTGCTGTGGGGAACCACCCTGAATGTCATGTCCCTGATGGGCGTGGTCATGCTCGCAGGCATCGTTCTCACCAACAGCATCCTCATCGTCGAGTTTGCGCATCATTTGCTGAAGGAAGGAATGGAAGTCCGCGAAGCGATCACGACGGCATGCCGCGTCCGGCTACGACCGATCCTGATGACTTCACTCGCAACTCTTATCGGATTGCTGCCCATGGCTCTGAAGCTCGGCGAAGGCAGCGAAGCCTACGCGCCGCTGGCTCAAGCCTTGATTGGAGGTCTCACCGTTTCCGTTTTTCTGACCATCTTCCTGGTTCCAGCCGGATTCTATCTGGCATATCGGAGCCATACTGAATGAAGTCGCGTAAGAGGCTTACAGGGAATGTGAGAATGAAGCAATGACAGGCAAAGCTCTCTTGTTTCTTGCAGTGCTGGGCGCGCCCATGCCACCTCTGGCTGCAGCGCAAACAGCGACCGATATGGCGGTCCTGAGAGGGCTCGCCCCAGTCACCGTGCTGCCGGACAGCGACGAAGGCAAGGCCGCCCTCGCCGCAAACTACTCCATCACCGGTGGTATCCAGACCGGCGCAATCCGTCAGTCCACGCTTCTGCCCTTCGCGGAACAACAACAACTGGCGCTTCGCGATGCCTTTATTACCAGAGGCAATTTCGCCGAACTGGCCGATGGACTTGGCACCACCCTGGGCGCGGCCTGGCTGGCGCGGGCTCACTACATCGATCAGACGCATTACACCACCCTGTCGCAATCCGTCGCGGATGTGATCGCCTACGCGAACGGAATCACCGCAATGAATTCCAACGCCGGCAAGTTCTTTTTTGCCAACGCAACCACGGACGGTAAAACGCCAGTCTCTCCGGCGGCCTCGGAAATCCTCGAAAAGAGCAAAGGCGAGACTGACGTCTTCGGGAAGAGCTATGGCCTTCCAGCGGGCACCCCCGGCGCCGATGCTTACGGTGATTCCCGTCCGTTCCAAACCGAGCCGAGGACCATACAGTTTGCCGGGCTGGACTACTTCAGCATGCCCGCCGACAACGGTGTCTACAATCGGGGCCCCGCCATGAATCTCATCAACAGCCCCTCCTACCCCAGCGGCCACACCACCTACGGCTACACCGGAGCGCTGATCCTCGCCCTGCTCGTCCCTGAGAGGTATCAGCAGATGATGGCGCGCGCCGCCGAATATGGCAACGACCGCATCATCATGGGCGCACACTATGCGATGGACGTCCTGGCCGGGCGCACCCTCGCCCTCTACGATATGGCGCACCTTCTCGCCAACGACCCCCTTTACATGGGACTCAACATCAAAGGGGCTCCCGTCCTGCGCGATTTTCAGAGCGCCATCAAAAGGGCCCGTGCCGACGTGACCCCAACCCTCGAGACCGCGTGCGGAAATACCATGCTGGAATGCTCGCGCGAGGACACCGGCCGTCTGAGCAATCCAGCGGCCGATGAGGCCTTCTACGCCGAGACGCAGACCTATGACCTGCCCGTGGTCTACACGGAAAACGCGAATCGCAAAGAAGACGTCGCGAAGCTCAGTCCCGAGGCCGGATATCTCCTGACGACGGCGTTTCCATCGCTGACTCTCGACCAGGCCAACCGCATTCTTACCGAAACCGAAGGGCCGGGCGGTGGTTTCATCGACGATGGATCATCCTTTGGCCTCTACTCCCGCCTCAACCTCTATGCGGCCGCTGGGAGAGCTGCGGCCGTGGCTGCACAGAATGGCAACGCACCACAGGACTGAGTCGGAAGCTTAAGCAACGAGAACGTACTTGGCGCCAAAAAGCGCGTCGACGGCCCGACATTGTCAAATGGCGTTGCAGGAGCCATTAGGATCCCCATACTCATAGACTCCAGCAGACAGAAAGCACGGTCGTCTCAAAAGCGCCGGTTTCCTGAAGGATCTACGAGAGAATCCAAATCAGGCTTTGCGATGGAGTGTCCCAGCGGGCAAAACAAGTGATTCCATTGCCAGGTTGCGATATCCGTTCTCTTCTCGTCTGCCCCGGTTCCGGAACTCCACTGTGCAAAGAGCGGCAAAAGAGAGTTGCACTTGCTCTCGTCGCATTCAAGCATTGGCCCGCGCACAGTGTCGGAGGCGCGAACTGCGAATCGCACCAGATCGAGAGGGTCGTGACCCGGATGGGTTCGGTCCAGGAAATAGACGGCCACGCGCTTACACAGGCGACATACGATGGCTATCGCGTGAGAATTGTTGGGTCCCGCATCTCGATCAACAAATAGCCGCTCAATTGGTTCCACCGGGAACAGCAGCGGTTCGCCACAACCCTTGCAGCGAAGCTCGTAATGAAGAATCGGTTCTGCCACAGCAATCAGATTATCGTGATCGATCTTCGAAAACGAGCAGGAATCCGCGGCACGCGAAAACATGGCGAACCTCTGAAAGGCGAGTCGAGTATCGAATTGGCGTCGTCCATGGTCAGGAATGCCGACACGAATACGCCTCGATCCTACATGTGCGAAAGACATGCCGTTACCACTGTCGAGTCGCCTTCTCGATAATTCAGAAAATCTCGATAACACCTTTCTTGAGGATGGTCTTGGATTCCGGATCTCAGCGGGCTCCTCACGAAATGGGAGTTTGTTACTTGATCGATGCATCATCCAGGAAGATCTCGCTCGTCGAGGTTACACTGCGGCCGTATTTCGGCTGCAGGTAATAGTTCAGAAAGGCGATCTCCTTCCGCCACGCGTCGATGCGATGTTCGCGCTGGGAGAAACCGTGGAGCTCGTGCGGGTAAGTGAAATAAAGGTAGCTCTTACCTGCCTTTTTCAGGGCTGCGGTGAAGAGCTGCGATTCGTATGGTGGCACCTGCGGGTCGTCCTCCCCGTGCAGAACCAGCAGCGGCGCGGTGATCTTTGGCACGTCGGGAAGAATGTCGGCTTTGCCGTAGACTGCCGGTTTCTCTTCCGGAGTTCCGCCCATCTTCATCATCCATCGCACAGCGGAAGGGCGATTGCTGCGGTCGATGAAGACAGCCCTGTCCACCACGCCGTACATTTCGATCGCAGCGCGAAACACGTCGGGGTCTTTGGTGACTTCATAGGCCACCATGGTGCCGCCGTGGCTGCCCCCGCCAATGCCGATGCGTGTTTTGTCCGCGTAACCCTGCGCGACTAGAAACGCAGCACCCTGAGCGACGTCGACGACTTCTCCTCCACCGCTGTCCTCGACATTGAGGTTGCGGAACTTCTCACCATAGCCAGTGCCGCCGCGGTAATTGGGAGTAAGCACGAAATATCCGTGCTGCGCCAGATACAACGCCCACGGATCCCAGCTGAGCGTGTCCTGCCCTTCCGGACCACCGTGAATCCAGAGCACTGCCGGATACTGCTTTCCGTGGGAGTAGTGCAGAGGTCGATAGAGGATCGCGGCAATACTGAGGCCATCCTCGCTTTTGTAGTGAACGACCTCGGGCGGTTCGAGGCCGGTGTTGGCGAAATTGACAGGCTGGGTGGGGATCAACTCGTGCGCCTGGCCTTGCTGTACAGGCGTAACCGCGAGGCTGGCCGGTTGAAACGAAGAACTATGCAGGTAGTAAATCCGATGGCCGTCAGGAGACCAGATCGGCTCGCTGTCGACTCCGGCTGAAACGTCGCCGAGCAAACGCGGCGCATTTCCTGCGGGAGAGACGACCCAGATGTGGCGCTCTTCCGGCTTGTCGCGATTGGACACGAATGCCAGAAGGTCGCCGGAGGGCGCGAAGGCCGGATCGCCATCGTCGCCGTCGCCGGTCGTGATCTGCTTCGGCGCGCCTCCGGTCACCGGCTCCAGATAGATCTTGTCCCAGCCGGTGTTTTGCAATACGAGAGCGAGAGATTTGCCGTCGGGCGACCATTCGGGGCGGCGGATGGACCAGCCACCGCCACGGTCGACCGGGGACGTATAGAGGATGCGGGGGTCGGAACGGAGCCGGCCGGTCGCCTTGTCGAAGTCGGCGACGGCGACCCTTCCGCTGAAGCAGTCCGGCGCGCGCACGATGTAAGCAATGCGCGTACCGTCGGGTGACCAGGCGGGGCTCTCTTCGTCCGCAGCAGAATCCGTCAGCCGCATCGTGGTGAGACCATCGGCGCTGACGATGGCGAGGTCTGCGTTGCCGCGCTGGCCGGTCACGAAGAGAATCCACTTGCTGTCGGGAGACCACTGAGGATCGCGGTCCGCGGCTGTGCGGGGATCGCCCGCGCCTCGCCGCCCTTCGGTTAGCTGCGCCGGCTGACCGCCGGTAACGGGAACGGTCCAGATGGCGCCCTGGCTGACGAATGCGATAGCACGGCCATCAGGAGACCACTTAATGCCCTGCTTGCCTCCGCCGGTGCTGGTGAGGACCTGGGGCCAGCCTCCGTCAGAGGAGACCAACTCGATCTGCTCGTCCCGGACGATCGCAAACTGGCGTCCGTCGGGTGAGAGCGTTACGGAAGTCAACCCCGCGGTATCGGCAAGATCCTCAACGGTCAGTTTTGCGAGGGAATCTGCGGCGGCGTTGGCCATCGATGGGGTTGTGAGTATTGCGACGAAATACAGCAACACTGCGAACCGTAATCTCATCATTCTTCCCTTTTAGAACTGATATCGCACCGAGAACTGGGCCGAGCGGGGGAGCTGCACGTTCTGCAGCTCGCCGAAAGTACTTGAAGCTGCATTATTGCCGTTCACGAACTGCTGTCCGCTGCCGTTATTAGTCACGTTGTAAATGTCAGCGTCGAACTCGACGGTCTGCCGTTCGGTGATGTTGAAGACACGCCCGCCCAGCAGGTTCCACTGCTCCAGCCATGGGCACCAGATCTGGCCAATGCCGCGATTGGCATATTTGAATCGATACGTTGTCGCCAAAGGATTGGAAACGGTTCTCCCGTCGATCGTCATGGTCGCGGGACCGTATTGGCCTGCATAAGGGGTCCCCAAAGCCGCCAGCGTAGTAATGACCGGCCCACCCGGTGTCCCGGATTGTGCGGTGAACAGACTGGACAGCCGAAGATGCCACGGTGCGCTCCACGTCACTCCGGTGCGCAGCTGGTTTCGCTGCCACATCCTGTTCCGGGTATCACCGGTCCAGTCGTTGACAACCAGGCCCCGGACCGAACCAATTCCGGCATTGTTGGCAAACGCATTGGGTTGAATAATCGCGGCAGGGTCGTCCGGCTGCCACGTCCCGGCAAGATGATCTGGCGAATACGTATAAGTGCCGAGTAACTGCACCTTATTCGTCTGTTTGGTCACGGTAATTTCTCCGCCCTGATAGACGAACCAGTTCCACCGGTTATTCGTAATGTAGTAGGTGTTGTTGAGTGTCGGGTTCACCAGTCCGCTCCACACTGTTCCCGTGCTCGTTTGGGTGTAGATCTGGTTGGTGTCATAAGCTGCAGGGCGATCCCGATACTCCCGGTCGACGTAACTTACATCGACCGAAACCTCGCCCGGCAACTGCGTGCGGTAGCCGGCGATCCACTCCCTCACATATCCCTGATGACGTTTCGGATCGAAGATTCTGCCGGAATTAAGCACGTTCGTACCGGGCGTCACGATCGTGTTCAGGACGCTGCCGTCAGAGTTGTAGTAGACGTTGGTTGTGGTCGGCGTATTAGAGCTGGGGATGCTCCCGTTCTCCGTCGCGTCGACGTAGCCCGCGTTGGTGATGTCGGTGATCTTCGTCCAGCTGGCACGGACCACATTTCTCTCGTTTTTGGTGAGGACATAAGCTCCACCGACGCGGGGGGCATAATTCCAGGAATGTTGCACGGGAGCGTTCAGAATCTCGTCGTATCCGGAAATCCAGTCGGGGCGTAGGCCGGCGGTAATGGTGACGCGGGAGGCCGGACGCCACCGGTCCTGGACGTACCAGGCGTAGTCGTTGGCAGCAATGTATCCGGTCAGCAGGCTCCTCGTTCCGCCCACCGATTCCGTCTGGAAAATGGTATACCCCTGACTGGGATCGCTGGGGTTATTGAGAGCGGCGTTTTCCTGGATGATCCCGCCGCTGTTCGCATAGTAGGTTGTGGTTTTATTCAGCTCACGCGGTTCGAGGTAGTACCCGGCCTGCAGATCGTGCGAGCCCCATCCCTTGGGAACGTAATAATCCAGGTCGCCGGTAATGCTTGGCTTTTGTGCGGGACTGGTTTCAACGGAGTTGAGGCTGTTCAGCGTTGCGAGGGAAGATCCCTGCCCCACCAGTGTTCCTGCGGAACTGGTATAGCTCTCGTAAACATCTTCTTCCGGCTTGCTTCCGACGCCACCGATGGCTCCGAGGCTGCTATCGACTCCCTTATTGTTATAGGAGACGAGAAAGCGCGTGCTGAGCTTCGGAGTCCACTGCGACAGCAGCCGCAGGCCATACGCTCCGCCACCGTATTGGTTGATGGCAATGTTACTCGTATACCACTGGTAGTTTGCGTCCTGCTTGCGGCTGTCATACTGCACAATCCCCATTAACCGGTGGCGCGGCGAGAGCTGCACCGAGCTATTGCCGAGAAAGATGAAGCCGCGCGATTCATTCGGAAACGTCGCAAAACCGGGATCGATCTCCTTGAGATAAGCATCCTGCGCCGCGGTCTGGCTAATGCCGTCGTTCCGGTGGATATAGCGGCCGGAGAAGAAAAACCAGGCCTTCTGTTTTCTAATCGGACCTCCAAGCGAGAAGTCAGGCTGCTCGGAGGCCGATGCCGCCGCATTGCCTTCCGGAACGTTGTTGCCATTGAGGGTGGCTGGTCCGATCAGATAAAGCACCGACCCGTGATACTGATCGCTGCCCACCGGGCTGGCCAGATTGATCACCATCCCCATCGCGGCCGGCGAGGACGCGTCGTTGGCGCCCGTCTTAATCTGAATGTCGCCCAGCGATTCGTTGGAGATGCTGATCGTATTCGACGGCCAGTTCTGCTCGAAGCTGCCGATGTCCACGCCATCGAGCAGGGTGGCCATGTTCTCGTTTTCCGATCCGCGCAGAAAGTAGGTTTGCCCGCCTTCGGCGTCGCTCGATGCGCTGATGATTCCCGGCGTAACCTGCAGCGAGTCGGACCAGTCGTGGCGGCCGGTGATGGGCACATTGCGCAGCAGTCCACCGCTTAGGTTCACCGCCTGCTCGGCATTCTCCGTATCGATGAGAGGGGCATTGCCGGAGACTTTCACCGTCTCCGTTTGCGATCCCAGCTGCAAAGAAATGTCGACCGTGACCGTCAGTCCCGCGCGCACCAGCAGCCCGACTCGCTCGAAGCGCTCGAAGCCCTTGATCTCGGCGTCGATTGAATAGTCGGCGGCCGGCGGCAATTCGATCAGCCGGTAGTTACCCGCGCTGTCGCTGACGGTTCTGAAATTCCCGCCGACCAGAACGCTGCGCGCGATCACCTGGACTCCTGCGACGGAAGCGCCGCTGGAGTCCATGATGTGGCCGACAATACTGCCATCCGCGGATGTCTGCGCAGTTGCGGTCAAGGTGCATGCCGCCAGAATAAGCGGCAGAAGAATTCCGGCGATTGCCGATGACCTCAAAAGATCGTGCTTCATGGCTTTCTCCTGGAGAAATCGGTGCTGACGGGTGCGCGCCTCCCGGGGAATGTCCCGGATGGGCTGCTCGAGAGGAACTGGGCATCCTCCCGGCTGAGAATTATGCAGGTGACTGAAACTCGGCGAGGGGTCAACAACAACAGGAGAGGAGAGGCGACGCGATTTGCGGGCGGAGAGGGGTGATCGTCCAAGCTGCGCGAATCGGGATCAGCGCGTGGATGAGGATGAGCAGTCGATCATCGGCCATGGGCGACTCCTGGGTGGGAATGAGTCGTGCTGGAGCCATGCAGCTGTGCAGTGCTGCTGTTCAGAACCTCTGGTGCTGAAGTTGAATAAAGCAGCGCATTGAAGAGGAATTTGTAAGTCACCTCAGACAAGGCCCGATATTGGGGACGGAAGCCAAAAAGAACGATGTGGCCTTTGCCACGTGGTTCCACCGCAATCGCGGAAGTACCGTTCAGATATTTCCCGCCGAGAATCCATCCGCTCAGCAGAGGGTTGTCACTCGTGTAGTGAGCCACCGATACCGCGTCTCCGGAGATCTGGAACGACGGGCTGCCCTCAAAGAAGACAGGCACTGTAGGCGTCGATCCGAAGCCAATCGGGTTCGAAGTGTCTACCGCGACCTGAAGGATCGATCCGGGCACGTAGAATTCCTTGTTCGGGACGCCGGCCAGGACATTCCTGACATCGGAAGTGTCCTTGCGCACGTACACTTCCGAGGCGCGATTCAGCGTGACGATGGTGCCGCCGTCCTCAACGAAGGCTTTGAGCGCAGCCACACCCGCATCGCCGAGTCCGCCGGTGTACTCCGAAGGCAGGGGCGGCGGAACGATCAGCTCCTTTTCGCCGGGCGGACGCTCGAATTTCCCTGTCAGGATGGCCGGGGTCGAATTGTCGGGAAGAACGATGACGTCAAGCTGCTCGTGAAGATTCCCTTTGCGAATGTCCGTGTCCACGAGCCGTCGATAAGGTATTCCGTTCTGATCGAAGACGAATCGCGTCCAGCCCTCATCCATCGAAGGCACCCAGCTCTGGTAAAGGCCGATGCGCGGCAGGGTCACAGCCAGTGCCTTGCCCGTCACCGGTTGCGTCGCCCCCTGGATCTTCACCGAGAAGCGCTTCGCAACTTCTGAGAGCTTCGCCTCGACTCCACCCTGCTCCGGGATGTAAATCGTCCCTGCGGGCTGGGCACCTCCTGCCAGCCGATCGGCATGGACTCCGTCTTTCAGCAGATCGAACAATGCGTAGAGACTGCTGTTGGTGGAATCGTCAATAAAATAGCCATCTGTACCTGCGCCGGGGTCCACACTGCCGGCGGGAGCAATAACGTGATCCACCGGCTTCGCCGAAACTGTAAACGGATGGTTGATGGCTGCAGCGCTGACACCGAAGAGCAGAGGCAGCGTTTGCGCGGTCACGTCATAGGGGCGCTGCGGAGGCCCGCCCGGATACTCGCGCAGATCGGGATAGTGCTGAATCTCCAGAATCGTCTTCGCGAAACTGCGGTTCGGCTGATCCAGCCGGACGATATAGCTGCCCGCGGGATAAGTCGTCTCGTCTGCCACAAACGAGCTCTGTGCCTGTTCCACTTCCACGGCCGCAGTGCGCAGCAGGTTGACGAGCCGCGTCGCGACCACCGGGTCGCGCTGATCGGGGGGAATCACATACGCGAAGGGTCCGGAGGTCGGATGAACGGCATGCGAGGCGACCGTGTAGAAGTCCGTGAGGAACCGCTCCCGATCGACTGACGCACTGCGCGCGATGGAGAAGAGCGCCAGCAGCTGATCATGAACGATGTCGCCCAGTCTCCAGGCACCGCCTTTCCACGGGCTGGGAAAATTCCACGTCGCGACTTTCGCGTCATAACCGATGCCCTTCCCCAGCTGATCGAAGCTGACGTTGATGGGAGTTGCGATATTTGCACTCGCCGATTCGGTGAGGATGCGCAGTCCGTTGTGATACGAGATGTAGTCCCGCAGCGGTGACCAGAAGTCGTAGACGCCGTGAATCAGCACGCCGGTTTGTCCGGCCGAGACGATGTCCTCCGCCGTCTGCGTCCCCAAAGCGTTCATCGACGAGACCAGCAGCGGGTCCACGTCGGGATCGATAGGATCGACCCACGGTGGCAGATAGATGCGCGGACCATCCGCTCCCATCTGGTGCAGGTCGTAAAGTATATGCGGATGCCACTCGTTGATCAGTTTCACGGCGTGCTGCGTTTCCGCTTGCGTGATCCCGACCCAGTCGCGATTATCGTCGTGTCCCGTGTAATGCGCCCACAGTACCGGCGGGTTGCACCCCTCGTACGGGGTCCCGAGGTACTTTTTATACCAGTCCACAACCAGTTGCTGGCCATCCGGATTGAGCGATGGAACCAGCAGAAGGATGACGTTGTTCAGAATCGAGTGAACCTCGGGTGTACTCTCCGCTGCCATCTCGTAGGCGAATTGGGCAGCTGTTTGCGAGCTCGCTATCTCGGTGGAGTGAATATTGAAGGTGATCAGCAGGATCGTTTTGCCCTGCGCGATGAGCGCCCTGGCCTGTTCCGGAGTCGTACCTCTCGGATCGGCGAGCCGGCGGTTGATCTCCTGGTACCGCGCGAGATGGGCCAGGTTCTCCACTGAGGAGATCGTCAGGGCGACAAAGGGCCGGCCTTCAGTCGTCTTGCCCAGTTCCGTATAGCGCACGCGAGGCGACTGGCGCGCCAGGCTCTGATAGTAGATGGTGAGTTGCTTCCAGTCCGCAAGCCTGCGGTCGGTTCCCGGCTTAAATCCGAATGCCTGCTCCGGCGAGGTAACCGCTTTCGCGGATGCAGCGAATGCCGGGAAGGAGCTAAGAGCCAAAGCGAGAGTTACTGCAGCTACTGCCTTCTTCATTCACTCATCCCTCAGTTTTTCACCGGCGAAACAGCAGGTAAAACAATGCATCCGCGCTGGTCTTTACAAGGCGCCATTGCGAAACAGTTTGACAGTTGGGCACCCCGTCAACGACAGGAACATCGTCGGAGACGTGTGCACGAGGCAATATGGAATTAGAGAGACTAGAAGGAAGGAGTCAGCAACAACAACCGCGACGGGGTCCTGCATCAACCTGGAAAGATGCGTATTGCGCAGACCGAGTCATAAAGTCAACGTATCTCATCGTTAGATGACGATCCTCAACTGCCGTCGCGTTTGGCTATTATGTGTTGACTTGTACCTGGGTGTCAAGCGCCAGCTCGAACCTGATACACCGCCCCATGTTCGATCGCATTGCATCGGTGAAAACCGAATACGTCCCGCGAGTTGACGGAAGAGTGCAGCGTGCCCATTCCAGGGGTATCGGTCGAATGCCCGTTCAAAGTACCTAAAAATGGGCATCGCGCCATGTTTCCGTGTCGGGCCAGTCGCAATCGGAAAACTGAACAGCAGCCGACTTATCGGTACCTATCGTGGTTCACGAGACGATGGCTTCGGGTTGCGCAGTCAAGCGTCGTTCAATACCGGCAATGCGGATGCCGTTTCGTGTCAGAGCAGGCCGCGGTGGCCGGTGTAGTTTTCGTTGCTGTCCAGACCATGCCCCTTGATGACCTCGGGAGCAGCAGCCAGCGCCGTTGCGATGGCAGGATAGCCAACGTATGGCAGCGTCTGGATGAGAACTTCCTCGATTTCTTTCAATGTGAGGCCGTTATTGAGCCCCCGCCCCCATGTGGATTAAAGTCCGGAGTACATGTGTTTTCAATGGAGTAGAAAGCATCGGAGCCTGTAGGGCGGACAATTCGGCGAAAAATTCGGCGAAGTTTTTCAATCCGAATGAGCCGTCGTAAGATCGCAAACCGACGACCGAACCCGCTTCTGGAAACCTGGTCGTGGACACAACCGCAATTCCCCGATCATTCCGGCGAGGATTGGAGTGTATGTCCAAAATCAGCAAGCTCATCCCGCGGGCGATCATCGGTTGGACAGACAGATCAAACCTTTGGTGGAGGTGCAACGCCGGATCATCCCGCTACTATGTCCGGACGCGGAGATGAGGCGGCTTGCCGAGCCAGAACGACCCACAGCAGATCGACGTCACCGTTCTTGGCGGCGGCCTTGCGGGCATGGCCGCGTCGATCCATCTCGTCCGCGCCGGGCTTCGCGTCCTGTGCATCGAAGTGCAGGCCGCCGATACTACGCCGGTAGGCGAATCGCTCGACTGGTCCGCTCCTGAGCTGCTCGCAGGCCTGGGGCTTCCGATGCAGAAGCTAATCGACGAAGGCTTCGGCACCTGGAAACGGCACGTGACCTGCAACTGGCCGACGGATCGACCGCACACTACGTTCCAGGAGAATGGCTCGCGCAGCCGCCCTTCAACATCGAGCTGCGCACGTTGCACGTCGATCGCGTTCGCCTCAACGCCGCCGTCCGTGAGACTGCCGTCCGCAACGGCGTTCGCATCGTGCCCGATCGCGTGACGGAAGTCGAAACGCGCGGCCGCCGGGTTGTTTCCGTTTCCACTGCATCGGGCACACGCTTTGCATCGCCGTGGTTCATCGACGCGTCCGGCGGGTCGGCACGCCTGTTGCCGCGCACCTTCAACCTGCCGGTTTCCGATTATGGTCCGGCCAAGGTCGCGATCTGGACCTACCTCAACGTTTCGGAATCCGTCGAGGGCACGACGCTCCACGCTGAAGGCGACTGCCCTGCCTATATGGACTGGGTTTGGGAGATCCCCATTCACTCCCACATGCTCAGCATCGGCTTTGTCACACCCGGAGAAACCGTCAAGGCGCTGCGGGCCCCTGGGCAATCGGTTGAGAGCATCCTGCGCACACAGCTGGATCGCTTTCCGCGCCTCCGTGATCTGATGCGCTCCATACCTGATATCTCCGCCCTTGTGACCTCTTACCGCTGTCGCGTGCACCGCCGCATCTTCGGCCCCAACTGGCTGGTGGTGGGCGAGGCGGCCGCCATGGTCGATCCCATGACTTCGAACGGCGTCACCGCTGCCCTTCGCCACGCCTCCGAAGCCGCCGCACTCATCGCGAAATATCGTTACCGGCAGCACCTTCCCTGGATCGCCGCTGCACTATACAGCCGCCGCGTACAGGACGTAGCCCGCTTCTTCAATTGCGGTATCGAGAAGGTGATTTACGAAGGCACTATCCGCAACCGCATCGGTGTGAGGACCGCCGGGGACGTGTACACGATTCCCGCCTGGAGCCTCAATAACATTTACGCGCGCCTGAGCCCTCGCGGCGTGGTCTCCTCGATGTTCTTCTGCCTGTTGTTCGGCACTTTCCGCGCCGCCGCTTCGCTTCTGCATGCCATCTGTAAATCTCGGCAAGCTCCGTGCGAGGCGGCCGGATGATGATGCCGGTCACAATTCCCGCCGCCCGCATCCACCGGCATCGCGTGGGCTCAGGCGATCCCGTGCTCTTCCTGCACGGGCTGCCTACCAGCTGCCATTTGTGGGACCGTGTGATCGAGAGCATGTGCGGCCACTTCAATTGCATCGCCGTCGATCTCCCCGGTCTCGGCCGTACACCTCCCCTGGCCGGAGGTTTACGCCAGCTCGATGCTGTGGCCGCGTCCATCGAAACTCTGCGTATCGAGTGCGGCATCGAAAAGTGGCACATCGTGGGGCATGACGCTGGGTGCGCCATCGGCGTCGAGTACGCGCATCGCTATTCGCGGCACGTTGGATGTCTCGCGCTGCTCACGCCATCCATCTTTCCCGATCTCAAGCCCTTTTCCCTCTTTGAAATTCTGCGCAAGCCCATTATCGGCGAGGTGATGGCGCCCGCCATCAATCTGCTTTTCTGGAAGTTGATCATGCGGTTGGCTCTGGAAGAGGACGCCAATACCAGGCAGGAGCGAGACGAGGTGGTGCGCGACTTTCACGCTCCATTCCACGGTCTGACCGGCGCGTGGCGGCTGATGTCGCTGCTTCGCTGGGGGGATCCGGCCCAAGTCCTTGGCTCCATGCCGAAGCAGCTGAGCGAGCTGCTGGCGCCCACGCTCATCTTCCACGGGAAGCGAGACGGGGCTGTTCCGGCAGCCTTCGCTGCACGCGCCGCAAGGCTGATTCCGGAGTCGGAACTCATCCTGCTCGACGCCGGACATTTCCTCCCTATGAACGAATCCGCGGTCATCTCCCGTGAGCTTCTGCGCTTCTTCACCACAAATCGCGGACTCGAAGTTCCATGGCCCGCCATCGCGGCCGATTAGCGAATCGCTGTGTCTCCCCCAAGGTGAAGAGACCCGCTGACCTCCATGCACGGAATCGTGTCGCAATTCTTTGTGAGTGCCGGGAAAATGCCCGTCCCTTGATGGAGTGCAGATTCAACCGGATGGTCGATGACAAAGACAGCCACTTCTTCGATCATTACCGCGGCAACCCGCTCTGACTATTGACGTGGTTCAGAATTGCACCGCCCTCACCTGGAGATTGCGGACCGAATCCAGGCTTTCGAAGTTCTGTAAGTCTTTTCCCCTGCGGCACCCGCCACTACGGCGCTCGGGTCGGAGACTCTGATCAGTAAACCGTTTGAATCGGCGCGACTATATATGCTTTTGGCCATGACCCATCTTCTTTGAGTTATAGGCCGAAGTAACAGATTGGAATACAAAACGCTTCGGAGGCTTTGTGAAACTTCGCAGTCATTCCGCGGGGCTTGGTACGCTGTTCATCATCGGAACAATTCTTTTTGGCAGTCGCGCCCATGCGCAGGCGACAACCGCATCGATCCACGGCACGATCACCGATCCGCATGGCGCGGTTCTTCCCAATGCGAGCGTAACCGCTCTCAACACAAGCACCGACATTGCAACCAGTGAGAAGACCGACAGCAAAGGCTATTTCATCTTCCCTAACCTCCATATCGGTGGTCCCTATTCAGTTACCGTGGAGGATTCTGGATTTGAGCGCTTCGTCGCAACCGGGATCGTGCTGGACCTTAGCTCGGCGCGAGAAGTGAACGCCACACTGCAGATCGGAACGTCGTCGGAAACTGTCCAGGTAGATGCGGACAAAGTCGAGGTGGAGTCTTCCGACATTCAACTCAAGAACGTGCTCGCCGCTCGGGAACTGGAGGATCTTCCCACGCTCGGACGCGACGCCATACAACTGCAGAAGACCTCCCCTGGAACTGTGGAGGCCTCGGATCGTGAAGCCACATTCTCAACCAACGGCAGTCAGACCCAGGAGAATTCCTATTTGCTGGATGGAACTGACATCAACGACTTTCTCCTGAACCAACCCGGCATTACAGTGAATCCCGATGCACTGGCTGAAATCAATGTGATCTCCAGTACACTCGATCCGGAATTCAGCCGTAACTCGGGTGCCATCGTTGACGAGGCGCTGAAGAGCGGCACCAATGAGTTTCATGGTGACGGCTTCGAGTTTTTTCGCGACACCTTTCTCAATAACGGCAACTACTTTTCAACTACGCGCCCCGGTTTCCATCAGAATATTTTCGGCGGCACGCTGGGAGGGCCGATCCTGAGAGATCGCGCTTTCTTCTTTCTCGCCTATCAGGGTCTGCGGAACCGCACCGCGCAAACGACGTTGACTCCGGTTTTCTCCGGCGCCCAGAGACAGGGAAACTTCTCGGGCGATGAAGCGCAGTTCTCGAGTAAGCCGATTCCGTTTCCCGCCGGGTTGAATGGGCCGGCGGGATTTTGCCCGGCAGGAACTCCGTGGAACGCCTGCTTTCCGAACGCGCAGGTTCCGGCGACCGACTTTGACCCGATTGCAGGCAGCCTGTTGAACAAGTATGTTCCCGGGGCGAACTACACCAGTGCCGGCATCGATTATTACAATTTCAACGCCCCGAATACCGGCGCGGATGATCAGGGCATTATTCGCATCGACGACCAGTTAACTTTGCGGGACATGCTCTGGGCATCGACGATCTTCGATTCCAGCCCGGCCGTGAACACGCTGCCGCTTCCCTCTACCGAGTCGACCGGAACCGGTGCGACGCTCCCTGGATTCGCCGCTGACAATTCATCCCACACCAAAATCTTCACCGCGTCCTGGACTCATGTGTTTAACAGCACGACACTGAACGAGCTGCGCGCCGGTTATTTCCGGTTCAATTATGCGGAACTGGAACCAGCCGCAGCCACGCTGGATGCGCCTTCTTCGTTCGGTTTCAATATTGTGCCGCAGGATGCTGCCGCAGGCACGCTGCCCTTCATCAACGTGAACGGCTATTTCGCGCTTGGCTTCAGCACCAATGGGCCTCAACCACGAAAAGATGAAAACTACACATATTTCGACAATTTTAGCAAAGTCATAGGAAACCATAACTTCAAGTTCGGAGCGAATACAGAGAGATTCATCATTAGTAATCCGTACTACGCAAATAACAGTGGGGCATTCTTCTTCAATGACTCAGCGACTTACAGCACGGGCGATCCAGCCGCTGACTTCCTGCTCGGTATTCCGGCTACCTACAGCCAAGGGTCGGGTTTCTTTGTCGATGTTCGCGCGGCGCAGTATTACGCCTACGCCCAGGACCACTGGAAAGCGACTAATTCGCTCAATCTGGCATACGGCTTAGGCTACGAAGTGGAGACTCCGTACCAGAACCTGCAATACGACGGAGTCGGAGTAACCTGCTGGTATCCCACCGATGTTCAGTCAAAGGTGTTTCCCGGCGCTCCTCCGGGACTCCTGTATCCGGGCGATCCCGGCTGTAACAAAAACGGCAGCCCGACAACGCATTGGGATCATTTCTCTCCCCGCGCTGGATTTGCCTGGTCGCCGAATGGAGGCTTTGGTGCATTGTCGGGTCCGGCAGGACAGCGCTCCTTCGTGGTTCGCGGAGGTTTTGGGTTGTACTGGAACCGCGTACAGGGAGAAGGTGCACAGGTCAACTCGAATGATCCGCCATTCTCGGAGAGCAGTGTGGGCGCAGCCGGATTGGGCGGCAACCCGAGCTTTGCCAATCCATTTGCGGATATCGCCGGCACTCCCGGGGCCTCGTACCCGGCAAATCCATTTCCTTATGCTGTTCCCAAGCCCGGCCAGAATGTGAACTTCATGTCTCTTTACCCGATCGAGGAGGACAACCTCACCTCCGATTTTGATGTTCCCTACACCTATAACTTCAACCTGAATATTCAGCGCTCCGTCCCTAGCAATATGGTGCTGACACTGGGTTACGTGGGCTCCCTGGGCAGAAAGCTGGATCGCGCCAGGGAGGGCGACCCGATTACCCAGCAGGGGCACGACGACTGCCTCAATGGCACCGGCGCCAGTGCCCCAATCAATCTCGGCGGACAAACCTTCACGTGCCTCCAGCTGATTGGTTCTCAGTCGCTCTATTTTCCGGGCGAGAAGCTGCAGCCGGGCGTGGTTCCCGGTACGCAAATTCCGGGAGTGTTTCCGAACGGCCTGCCCTACTACCTCTCAATCGGGGGGATGCACACCAGCGGATCTTCCAGCTACAACTCGCTGCAGGTTTCGCTGGCCAAGGCTCCTTCGCACGGTCTTTACTTCTCTCTTGCGTATACCTACAGCCATGCCCTGGACAACGCCTCGAGCCTCGAAGACTCCGTGGCAAACGGATATGGCACGAACTATGTTCCTGGCTTTGAGGGTCGGAGCTATGGAGATTCCGTCTACGACGCGCGTCAGCGGCTGGTTGGTCTTTACAATTACGAAATTCCGGTACCGCAGGGGATCCGAGGCACACCTTTCTTGCGCTCTGCACTGGTCGGCTGGCACTTCTCGGGAATCACCACACTGCAAACCGGGTTCCCGATCACCATCTACGATGCAGGAGTCTATAACTCGCTCTACTGCGATCAATTCAGTTTTGTGAATTGTCCGGATGTCCCGAATACTTCGACTTTTCACATTCACACGGAAAATCCCAGAAATTCTGGCCACTACTGGTTCAATACAGCAACCTTTACTCAGGAGCCGATCGGCACCTTCGGCAACGTTAAACGTAACTTCTTCCACGGCCCTGGATTCAACTATTCGAACTTTGAGGTGTACAAGAACATTCCGCTGAGCGGTTTCGAAAACCCACGCTACATCCAGGTGCGTCTGGAAGCTTATAACGCCTTCAACCATGCGAACTTTGCGAATCCGAGCGGCAATTTCGGAGCCGGGCCTACGGTCTTCGGCGTCATCGATTCCGTCGATCAGCCGATTAACGCGGGCGGCGATCCGCAGCCTGGGCGTGCCATTCAACTCGCCGGAAAGTTCTACTTCTAGAGTTGGTGCGGAGTTCGGCGAAAGAAACGAAGTAGAAACTTGCTACCCCTCGGACCAGCGAGAGATGATGTCAAAAAGGCTGGGGGCGGCTACGCATCAATAGCGCGATGGCGGAAGTGCGTGTGAGTCGAACACACCGTCGCCCGTTCAGGACGACCGCCGGTTTTGAAGACCGGGAGGGTCACCGGAGCCCTGGCACTTCCGCTTGTAGCCAACAGTCTCGCTATGATACCAGGTTGTAACCCGGGCTACCACCCGCATTCCCTGAACAAGAGAGGTCGATGAGGCTGACACAGCAGATCAAGGCTGGAGGATGCGCCAGCAAGCTGGCTCCAGGATTGCTTCGCGCCACGCTCGACGCTCTGCCTCGACGGAACGACCCCAACCTTCTGGTCGGCTTCGATCAGTCGGACGATGCCGGAGTCTACCGCATCGGCGAAGATCGTGCGTTGGTACAGACTGTGGATTTCTTTACCCCGATGGTCGACGACCCCGCAACTTTCGGCCAGATCGCCGCGGCAAATGCCGTGAGCGATGTATATGCGATGGGCGGCACTCCGCTCACCGCGCTGGCCATCGTGTGCTTTCCGCAGGACGGTGACCTCGAGATGCTGGGGCAAATTCAGCGCGGAGGAATGTCGAAGCTGGAGGAAGCGGGCTGCACGGTAGTCGGCGGCCACTCGGTGCGCGATGCGGAGATCAAATTTGGTTATGCCGTCACGGGACTCATCCATCCCGATCGCGTGTACGCAAATGGCGGCGCTCGCGCGGGCGATCTGCTGGTGCTGACCAAGCCGATTGGCACCGGAGTGATTACTACCGCGCTCAAACAGGGCAGGGCTCGGGACGAGTGGGTGGAGGGAGCCATACGTTCCATGGCTACCCTGAACAAGACCGCTGCCGCGGTGATCGTACAACACGGTGGCGTTCACGCCATGACCGATGTCACCGGATTCGGCCTGATGGGACATGGGCGCGAGATGGCCCTGGCGAGCGGAACGATTCTCGAAATTGAAGCGCAAAAAGTGCCGCGCCTGGAGGGCGCCTTGGAAGCCATCGCTCTCGGCGCAATTCCCGCCGGACTGCTGGCGAACCGGGAATATGCGGAGTGCATCGTTTCGGAGGAGGGTGCCCTGGACGAAGCCCTGCGCATGCTGATGTATGATCCTCAGACGTCAGGCGGACTGCTGGTCAGCGTGGATTCCAGCCACGCAGCCTCCCTCGTACTCGCTCTCGAGAACGCGAGCATTCCGGCACGGGTGATTGGACGCGTGATTGGGGACAAGCCGGGGATCGTCCTTCGGGGAAATGGTGATTGATGTCGGCAGAGAGCAACCCTGTGTCGAGAGGGGAAGATTCTCGGGATGCGCTTTACCGCGCGTTGCCCTCGGTGAACGAGTTGCTGCTCGCGCCGCCGCTCGCCGAGTTCAGTGCGTCCCATTCGCGTGCGCGTTTGCTGGAGACCCTTCGCCGCATCCTGGACGACACGCGACGTGAGATCGCCCAGGGACTCCACTCTTCTGCGAGCCTTGAGAACCTTCTCCGCGCGTTGCCCGCGCAAGTCGTGAAAGATATGCAGCATGAGTCACGGTTTTCGCTGCGGCGGGTGATCAACGCAACGGGCGTGATTCTGCACACCAACCTCGGCCGTGCGCCGCTTAGCCGAATCGCACTGGACCATCTGTGCGAGATTGCGGGCGGCTATTCCAATCTGGAGTTAGACCTCGAACGAGGAGAACGCGGCAGACGCGATGTGCACGCCGAATCCGCGCTTCTTGCGCTGCTCGGTCAAACCGCATCGGCTCACTTCGATCAGACGCATCGAGCGATCTTCGTCAACAACTGTGCCGCTGCTACGTTTCTGGTGCTGCATTCTCTCGCCCGTAGCAAAGAAGTTCTGGTTTCACGCGGTGAGTTGGTCGAGATCGGCGGAGGATTTCGTATTCCCGAGATTCTTGAGGCGTCGGGAACCGTCCTTCGTGAGGTGGGAACGACCAACCGCACGCGCGTATCGGACTACGAGAAGGCCATCACGGACCAGACGGCCCTGATCCTCCGCGTGCATCAGTCGAACTTTGCGATGGACGGCTTCGTCGAACGCCCCCGGTTGGAGGAACTGATCGCGCTGGGCAGGCGCGCCGGGCTCGGCGTTTTTGAAGATCAGGGCACCGGACTTGTCGAAACACTCGAACCCTGCGGGGTTCGCGATGAGCCAACCATCGCCGGTAGTGTGGCGGCGGGGTGCGACCTCGTGGCGGCGAGCGGCGACAAACTCTTCGGAGGCCCGCAGTGCGGCATCCTTGTGGGGCGCACGGAATCGATCGATCGCGTTCGCAGCAGCCCTCTCTACCGCGCCTTCCGCGCCGACAAGCTCAATCTCGCCGCGCTGGAGGCGACGCTCATCCAGTATCTCTATGGCGATCCCGAGTTCGTGCCCATTATTCGCATGTTGCACATGCCGGAAGAGGCGATCCGGCGTCGCTGCGAGGAGATTGCGGGCGCGGTCGATCACGCCCGCCTCGTCGTGAAAACTACTGCCGTGAAAAGCATCATTGGCGGTGGAACCGCGCCCAGGAGCAACTTATCGAGCCACGCCCTGGCCCTGCAGCACCCGCAACTGGATGCGTCGGCGCTGCTCGCCGCCCTGCGGCAGTTCGACCCGCCCATCATCGGCCGTATCGAAGAGGATCGGGTGCTTCTGGATCTGCGCACCGTCGAGCCGGAGTTCGACCAGCTCCTGATCAGCGTGTTGAACCAGCCTCTCCAATCCTCGCCCAGAGAGCCGCGCTGACGATGGCGGAGCAGCGTTCATCCATGGCTCCGGCGGCTCGATCCGTGATTCTTGGCACCGCTGGCCATATCGACCATGGCAAAACCGCGCTTGTGCGTGCGCTGACGGGAATCGACACGGATCGCCTCCCCGAAGAGAAGCGCCGCGGGATCACAATTGATTTGGGGTTTGCATCGCTCGAGACCCAGGCATGCGATGGGTCCACGTTGCGTCTGAGCTTTGTCGACGTGCCGGGCCATGCCCGATTCGTGCGCAACATGCTGGCGGGGGCCGCTGGCATCGATGCCGTGCTGATGGTGATCTCGGCTGAGGAAGGTGTGATGCCGCAGACCGAGGAACATCTGGCGATCTGCTCTCTGCTTAGCATTGAGCGCGGCATTACGGTCCTTGCAAAAGCTGACGCGGTGAGCGAAGAACGCCTGCTGGAAACGATGCGGGCCGTGAGGAGCTTCGTGCGCGGCACGCTGCTCGCCGGCGGTCCAGTGCTCGCCGTGAGCGCGCATTCCGGTTCCGGAATCGCCGAGCTTCGCCGCGAACTGATTCGCCTAGCCTCCGGCGTTCCGGTCCGGAGCCCTGACGCGGTTTTCCGATTACCCATCGATCGGGCGTTCGTGATGAAGGGATTCGGAACCGTCGTGACGGGCACGCTGATCGGAGGCTCAGTTCGCGCCGGAGACGAACTGGCGATTCTGCCTGGTGGCCGCACAACGCGGGTTCGCGGCGTCCAGGTGCACGGCAGGCCCGAGGAAGAAGCCGGCGCCGGCTCTCGCGTGGCCCTGAATCTGGTGCGCATCGAGACGGCAGAGCTGAACCGCGGCGACATTCTGGTCGTGCCTTCTTCGGTTCCGGCGGTCGATACTCTCGATATTGAACTGAGCGTGCTGCGCGGCGCACCGCCGGTGAAGCATCGCGCCCGCATTCATTTCCATGCGTTCGCCTCAGAGTGCATCGCCACGGCAACGCTCTACGACGCAGCCTCGGTCGGACCGGGTGAAACCGAGCTGGCGCGGCTCCGCCTCTCGGAGCCGATGGCGCTCCTGCCCGACGACCGCTTCGTCCTGCGCATGGGGACGCCGATCACTACCATTGGCGGAGGCCGCATCCTCGATGCTCATCCGCCTGCCCAGGTAAGACAGGCACAAACAAGAAAGGCAAAGACCGCGGAGTGGCTGCGCAAGCTGCACGCCGCGTCCCGGGAGGAGCGGGTCTGGCTGCGCGTCGCAAGACGAGGACTCAGCGGAGTCTCCCCGAAGGAGCTTTCTCGCGAGACGGGAATCACGGAGGCTGCGCTCGGTGGCCTCATCCAGCGCTGGATTCGTGAGGACCGCGTCCATTTGCCCGGTGAGACGTGCATCCTCACGCAGGAATCGTTTGCCATGGCGCGGCAAACCATCCTGGAGCAGCTTCGCCCACGCAGCGGGGCCGATTCCTCAGGTGTGCGGCGATCGGAGCTGAGGGAACAGACCGGCCTTGACTCAGACATCTTTGACGACGCCCTCCGCAGCCTAGAACAGGAGCGCCAATTGCAGGTCGCCGGCGCGTTTGTGTTGCCCTCTGCGGCGAGCGGCGGTTCTGGCCATGAACACGGCCCGGTTTCTACCCTTGCAGAGGAGTACGAGCGAGCCGGCATCACGCCTCCTTCCCCCGGTGAGTTGGGAATGCGTCTGGGGATTGCTCCCGCCGAGATGCGCCGGTTGATCACGCTCCTGCTCCGCGACGGAAGGCTCGTTCGGTTGAGCGACGACTCATTGTGCATGCATCGGCGTGCGCTCGAGACCCTGACCGATAAAATACGAGGCCTGCGCGGCCAGACCCTGGATATCGCCACCTTCAAACAACTCGCAGGAGTATCGCGTAAATACGCGATCCCGCTGCTGGAGTACCTCGACCGAACAAGAATCACGGTGAAGCAGGGGAATCAACGGCTCGTTCTTTGACAGGACTCTTGTGCCGCGTCCACTCAATCCTCCTCCCAAAGGTGGAGGCGGGTCTGCCGGAGCCCATGGTATAGTCCGGATGTTACGAAAGCTGGCAACGATGACCGACAGCGATACGAAAATCAAGCTGATCGAAGATGCCGATGCCACCGGCGATGTCGCTGCCGTCTATGACGAGTGGCGAAAGAAGTCAGGCCGGCAGAAAATGCCAGGCATTCTGAAATGTTTCAGCCACCGTCCGGATTTCCTTCGCGACGTGATGAAGTTTGGCGACACCGTTCATTTTTCCGAAGGTCACCTCAGTCGCCGTCAAAAGGAAGCCATCGCCAGCTGGGTATCGTGGCTAAATCGATGTCCATATTGACTGGATTCGCATGCTTACTTCCTGCGGGTTCAGGGAGCAGAAGAGAAGACGGTACAGGCGCTGGCCCAGGGCAAGCTGGATGATGCCGGATTGAGCCCGGCGGAACGCGCGCTTCTCGACTACGTGAAGAAGGTGACAGAGGCCGCGTACCGGACCACACCGGGAGATGTACAGATCTTGCGGAATCATGGCTGGACCGACCCACAGATTGCCGAGGCCGTCTACATCACCGCGATGTTTGCGTTCTTCAATCGGGTCGCAGATGCATTCGGGATCCCGCCGCAGGGCTATCTCGAAACGAGCACACTGACGAAGTGATTAGGGGAATCTGAAGCATGAAGGCGACGACAAAACGCAGGCTGGCGTGGATCACGGGCAGTCTCCTCGTCGCGTGGTTCGGCTTCCTTGGGTTTGTGGACTGGGCAATGCATCAGCCGCCGGAAAAGTTTGGCCATGTGATGGCTCACATGCCGATGCCCGCGTATTTCCTCTTTCCTTTCGAGACCATGTGGAACCAGGCGCGCCACGGGCACCTGAACCCGGGCGATCCGGCACCGGATTTCACCGTCAGCGCCCTCGAAACCAAAACACCCGTCCGACTCGCTTCGCTCTGGACCTCGCAGCCTGTGGTGCTGGTCTTCGGGAGCTATACCTGACCGCCTTTTCGGCGGGAGGTTCCCGCCCTGAACAAGCTGGCACAGCAGTATAAGGATAAGGTTCCGTTCTACGCGGTCTACATCCTTGAAGCCCACCCCACGGACGTCTGGGAGATGCAATCCAATGTCCACGACGGCGTGCTCTTCGCCAGTCCGAAGAATGAAGCGGAGCGCTATTCGGTTGCGGGCTCCTGTGTGCGGAAACTGGGAATCAAGTTTCCAGCAGTGATCGATGGCTTTGACAACCGCGTCGAGACGGCTTACACCGGCTGGCCCGATCGGATGTATCTGATCGCTCCTGGAGGCCGGGTTCTATACAAGAGCAGGCCGGGCCCATTCGGCTTTCATCCTGCGGATTTGGCCGCCGCCATCAAGCGCGCGGTGGGCCTTAAATAGAAGCTAGCGTTGCTCGGGTTTCAACGACCTAGCTCCGTCTGAGCTTCTGCCAGGGGTTTGCGGCTTCAGTTATGATGCCGCGAGCCGCTCGATGGGCCCGGCTTTGTCCCCACAAGTCGGCTTGTCGCCCTTTGCAGGTGACCGACGCGGTTTTTGGGCGGTTAGCCGACGTCCATGTGAGTCATTCTCAACAGAAAAGCACGAGTCATCCGCGATCTGGAGAGCGCGTTGTTGGTCCAATCACGGCACTCGACCTGGGCCCTCGAGGTCGGCGACCATTCGCGCTTCGGTTCCATCGAGCAAGCGATCAGCCTACTGCGGCCTGTGCAGTGCCGAGAAGAGATCAGCTGATAAGGTGATGCGGCCGCCGATCTCGAAGCAGCGAAACAAGCCCATCCAGCAGGTGCTGGTGGAAGCAGCCAGACTGGCTCCGCGCTGGGTGACGAGCTGGCCCTGCTGCACGCAAGGCCAATCCGTCGCTATCCGGAACGCCAAGATATTGCGTCGAGTGAAATTAACCCCGTCAAAAGCGAAGCAGGCCGTTGGTCGATCCCGCCCACAGGTAGCCATCCCCTATCCTGCGCTATCGCTAATACGTCTCCGCCGGGAAAAGCTTCTCCGCTTTTCCACCTCCGGTGTCCATACCGGTAAATCTGCGAATCGGGATTCATCGCGAAAGATCTTGAACACACGAAAACGCTGAGCAGAACGCAGAACCAACCGGCCTTCGACGTTCGCTGGAGTCCTGATCGCCCGGGAATGCAGATCAGCACGACGTTCCGATCCTGCTCTTCCCAAGAGGGTCTGGGGACAAGAATGCGCGCAGCTCGGTCGACCATCTCTCACAGATGGTCCTCTTCGATCGGTTTGGAGCAGGTACCCAATTGCTCGTGCCCGACATGCTTCCAATCCATGTTCGTGGAACCCGTAGATCCGGGCGTGGAAGGCCCGATGCCCAGAATGCGCGTAGTCTCTCTCGACACGTGGAACAACGCATTGAACGGCTGTCAAACCGGGGAAGCTGCTTCGGCAATGAAGCGATCGACACCTAACGTTCTCATTGCGTGTGGGTTACGCTTGACTTTCAAGCAGGTACTGGGAGACGGGCCAATTTCCAGGCTATTGCCGCGACGCCGCAACCTGTCAGACTGCGAAACTCCTCTGCATCTCTGCATCAGTCCTTTGCGGCAAGGGAGCTGAAGCCGCCAGCACGCTGTTCTCACTCTTTCATGGTGCCCGGAGCGGGACTTGAAAAAGGTTAAAGCTATTAAGTGCTTTAGAATCATCCGCCCTAGGGTCGAAATCGGCCTTTCCAGACGCTCATTGGCAGCTTAATGACAGTCGATTCTGCACGATAGAAGGTCGCAGAGTTTGTCAGCTTATCGGCTATCGCTTTTCCTGTCGGTCGCGAGGGTGGTCTTGAGCAGCGTATCGAGCACGCGGATTTCCGCCGTCACAGTCCTAACCACATCGTCCAATGCAGGCGCTTCTGTTTGCCCGGCACTATGCCGCTCTGCCTGTAGCTGTTTCAGTTGTGCAATCTTCTTGTCTCTCGTTTCGACCAATTCTTGAGCGGTTAATCCCCTCCCCACATCTTCAACTCCTTTCGCGAACCCTGACGTTCAGGGACATCGTAGTCCTGTTTCACCATGGGGCCACCTTAAGCAGCGGCCACCCGCCCGCTGAAACAGGAAAAAGGCCGGATTATCTCCGGCCCTTCCCTCCGTGCGCGGTGCGCTATGCGACGCTGGCGGCTACCGGCGCCGGATTGAACATCTCCACGGTCGCTCGCAGAAGGCCGAACCTGCTCAGCGCGAGCTTGCCGATCCGCCCATCTGCGTACTCGACCATCCACACCATCGGATAACCTCCTTCGCCTAAACCTCGTTCGCCGGGTCAGAAACCGGAGAGCCAGCGACTGGACGCGACGCCTGCGGAAACTTTCCTATCTTACCGCCCGTCAAGATCAGTTTGCGGGTCCACTGGCTTCACCGGCCCCAAAAGCGTGGCCACTGCAAACGGGACCGCCGCCCGTCAGTCGGCCAACGAACCTCTCCGGCTTGAGTACCTCACCGCTCGGTCTCAAGCTGGAGACGGTCTACAAAAAGCAGAGCAGCTCCCATGCAGTCAGGCTGGCTTCCGGCCCCGGAAGTTTCTGATCTTGCAAAAAGAGCTGCCCTGAGCTGAAACCATAGCGCAACCTGACAGAGGCTGGATAGATATGCTGTCAGATTTGCCAGCCACCCAGAGCGGTTTGCGTTTCCTTCAAAGGAGCCGCCGCCAAGGGAGGTCTTGAGTATGGTGAAGGCAACATCGCACCGAGGTAATCGCATCCAACGCGCGGTAAAACGGCCCAGTCGTAACCCGCAGAAAAATAGGTTTGCAGGATTGCAGGTTCGCTGATAAGTTTGGGCTCCCCCTACAATCTTACGTTTCGGAGCTGCGATAGTGCGCGGATGGGCGTTCTACGATCTCGAATGCCAAAGTTGCGGCAACATAGGATTGCTCGGCATTTGGACGGAAGTGCACGGGGTCGATGAGGTCTGGAACGGCGAGTGGGATGGATTCTTCGGCATCGTCGATAGGCAGAGCGGCCCGAAAGAGCACACCGTCCACTGCGGCATGTGCTACTCAACGAATGTGAAAATAGCGGTACGCGAGGAAGAAACAGTGCTCAGCTCGTAACAACGCTCAATGAGGCGCAGAAGGTGACATGGAAACGGACTCTAGTCCGGGATGCATGTCGTCACGTTCATGTCGAGGAGGAACTCGCTTTGGCGTAAAACGTCCTAGCGCACGGTCAAATCGAATAGCGCTAATTCGTCCATTGTTGGCTCTTGGAACAGCTCAGCCCATCGCTTCAGTTCTTCCCGCCGGATCGGCGGGATTTCCATGCCTCGCTGTTGAATCCTCTCGAACAGAACATCCATTGGTGCGGATAGATAGTGCAGCTCAACGGCCGCGCCGAGGGCTCTGGCTTCCAATCGCAGTTTGTCCCGCTCAGATCTGGCCCAAGTTCCCCATTCGATGATTACTGTGAGGCCGAGCGTGAGAAGCTCACGACCGAGCTTCCACTGGAGCCTCTCCACTCTCTCGCGCATCGATTCATCACGAAGATCGATTGCAAGGTCGTTCATCCATTCATCAGGCGCTAACCGGATTGCATGTAGCCTCTCCGCCAGCCGCTTGGCGTGAGCGGTCTTGCCCGATCCCGGTAAGCCGCACACGATAATCAATTTGGAATGAGCCATGACTTCTACCAGAAACCTACGCCACGATGGACAACATGGCGTTGAACTAATTGGGGTGCTATTCCTTGAGTTTCCAATAATGGCTGAACTGCTTCCGAGCGGAGCTGGTTCCCATCACGCTGAAGGATCGACTGGCCTTGGAATAAATGACTTGTTGCACGCCGCTGTGGATCGAGTCAACGTAGTGATAATGGCCTGAACCCGTTCCTTTGATTTCCATGCTCATTCGGATATCGCTGTGCCATTCCGTGTCCCCGTTCGCACGAAGAGCAGCCGCCTTCAGTAAGCCTTCTCGTGGTTCCCATCTAATCCTGATCGTTCCCCTTGTCGGTTCGTGCGACCCGCTTTCGGTGACGCGATAGTTTATATAGTCTCCGGAGAGAGAGGCGTATTCCCTCGTGAGCGCCTGCCGTTCAGACCGTCTCCGGAGTCGGGAGCCAACCTGCCAATCGCCGACGATGCCAAGTACCGCGCCGAATACAGCTCCGACAGCGCCGCCCAGCCAATTTATCATCGTCATTGACGCCCTCGCGAAGAGATCAACGGTTGGCTCGCAGCGAACAGAGCCCGATGACTATACGTTGGACGATCCCGGACGGTTCCGCTGGGGTAGTGGCGGGCACCGCAGACTGGGTCCATAGTCCTCAAGTCCGGACTGGAGTCCAGTTGCGCCGGCATCACAAGGTCATCGGCGGAGCACCGACTGGATGTGTCTTGTGGAGAGAATACGTGGCCGAGATTTGCCGTGATATTGAAGGCAAAGAAGGGAGCGTGGGCTACGACTGGCAAACCTAGACCCACACGGCGAGGTAGAGAAGCTCAGGAAGGCACAGACCGGAAAGAAGTAGCGCGGCGTTCAAGGCGACATGATAATGTTGCACCTGTGTAATGTTGTGTATGAAAGGTCTGGGCCCCATGAAAGTTCGAGAATTGGCCAAGTGGCCTCCTGCGGCTAAGGGTGCAGCAAATTCAGAGCTTCGGCTCCCGACGCCGGTAGAGGCGATCGTCGTGAAAACGATCTTCTGCCGCGACTACTGGCTCACCTTCGTATGCGGCTTCGGCGGCGATCTATTTGTGTATGACTATGAAGCTGACAACCAAGCAATCGCGCAGCAACTCGAGGGGATCGTAGAGGCGAGTGTCGGGAAGAGCCTTTTGTCGATTGGGGAAATTGAACTCCAAACGTCATGAAGTCGCTGGCCGAAAGATAGGTATTTTAACTCCCGCTCTACTCTGCGATACCAGACGCAGAGGCTTCAAATGGCGAGAACGTGGCGATATTGGGATCTCTTCTGCCGCAACTGCAGAAATACGGGGACGCTGGGCATTTGGGTGGAATCCGATGATGGGGACGATCGGTGGGACGGCGATTGGAAGAACTTCTATGGCGTCGTGACAAAAGAAGGTCCGGTTTCAGTGCAGTGCAGCACGTGTACCGATGACAACATTGCAGTGACGGACCGCGCTGCATCCGCGTAAGCTAAAACGCCATGCGGGTGATGGATCTGAAGGAGTGGCCCGCCCTATCCTGGATAGCATCCACTGAAGGCGAGTATCAGTGGAGTGTTTCTCTCCGTGGGAATGGTCGAAATTCCGGAGGATTGAGGAACTTTCTGCACCGCCCATCTCCGTAAAATGGTTTTTAGTCTGGGATGCCGGACAACCGGACGGCCTCACGCTGAGGAACACGAGGCGCTATGCGGATGATGGATTTGGAGAATTGGCCCCCGCGAGCGGGGTGGGCGATGAGTCAGGGTGCGGAAGTTTCCTTTCGCTCTCCGCTCATCAGGTGGTCATCGAACGGGCGGTGCGCGTTCTCGCCACATACGTGATTTTCAGCTGCACGTTTAAAGGCCGCCCTGTCTACTACGAACTGCACGTGCGGGAACCGAAGCACACGGAAAAGGTCGCCGACATCCTCCGGGCAAATATTGGCATGACGCTCAAGGCGGTCGAGGGCATGGAAATCGATAATCGGACTGACCAGGAAATGGCCTCCTGATCTACTCTCGAATTTCCTACGTCAGATGACTTTCTTGTAGGCATCGGCGACCCTTTGAGCCGCCAATTTGACCGCAGAGGCCGCCGTATTTCCGGCGTCGAGCGTGTGCCTCAGTGCCGATTTTCTCCTCGTTCCGCTGTGTTCCACAGGAGCAGTCTCAACGTCGCCACCAAAAATGATGTGCCTCTCTTCCAGTCGGTCGATCGCCGAATTCAGCTCTGCGACCACGGCGTCGGCTTCGTCTGAAAAGACGACCAATTGGACGTTGATTTTCTGATAGCCCATAGCATCCCGCCTTCTCCCACAATTCTACTTGGTGGATATGGTGAAACCCTGCTGACTGCCTGAGCGTGTCCGCGCTCTACGGCATCGTTCTTGACCGGAGCATCTGTCCCATTTATTCGGGTTTCGCCAGAATCGACCTTCCAATCCGGTATGGCGCCGGGAACAAGCATATAATCAACTCAGGTGAGGAGAAATGCTCATGCGATTGATGGACCTGCCGGGGTGGATGCCGAAGCCGATCGAATCGTTGATTCCTCGCCACGGTGATGCACTTGCCGCCGGACAAGCAACCATAGGAAACATCCTTCGTGTCATGGATGACCACGTCGTGTTCTCGTGCCTATTAAATGGGCGCCCGTTCTATTTTGACTTAAACGTTCCAGACAGAAAGACGAGCGAGAAGGTCGCGGAGATCCTGAGAAGCAGCCGTGGGAAATCTATGATCTCGATCAGCACTATCAAGCTTCCTGCGGACAAGAAAGCTGCGTAGACACTGGATGGAAATCCGCAGATCAGATAATTCTCGTGTGCGTGGCACAGATTTCGGCGATCGATTCTGAAGCGTCCTGCGTACAGCCCGTCTTCGGGTAGGCACACAGCAGCGAGAAGTTCTGGCTCTTACATATCTCGTGCCAAAGGCGTTCGAGCCGAATAGTCGCCGCAATGTCGCCTTGCGCCCAAAGAAGCGCGACCATCTCACCGAACGCGCGAACGCGTCGTCCTTTCTTTTGCGCACGCGCAATCAATTCTGTGACGAACTCTGCAAACAGGTGATCATCCGGCCACTCATTCACGATGAATTTGCTGAGCGCTGCTTGAGCATCCATGGCAATGTATCTGCCCTCTACCATGGCTCGCGCGACGTCCACACCGGCGTGATCCAATCGTTGTTCCAGAGCCTCAAGATGTGGCACCGTTGCGATGATGATGGTACTCTCGCCCGCGATCAATCCCCCGCCAATGAATCCGGAAAGCGTATCGAGGAAGACCGCATCGGTGTCATAAAACTGCGCTATGTGCTCGCACGGGGAAATCTCACCCCAAAACACCGGGGACCCGTCTGACAGAAAATCAACGTGACTACTCATCGCGGTTCCCCTCCGGGGGACTTTTCCTAACGGGGATCTGAAGACGATTGTAAGCGTGTACGAGTCCCCGTAACCGGGCGGTCCTGATTATGGCGGTTTTTGGCGTTTGATGGCGTGGGAGGGTTAAGGGCAGGGTTCAGGCTGACATCCGGATCTCCGTCGCGCTAAGCCTCTCTCAGGATGATTTAGAGCTTGTAACAAAACCCCTACGGAGCGGCGGCAGCTCCGGCATCTATTGCTGATAGGGGATCTTCACATGGCTTGCGTGCTCGTTCCTGATGCGTTGTGGAATCTGATTGAACCTCTTCTGCCAATTCCGTCGTCCAAGCCGCAAGGTGGGCGACCGCGCCTGGCGGACCGGGCTTGCCTTGCGGGCGTCATTTTTGTGCTCCGTAGCGGTATTCCGTGGCGGATGCTGCCAAAAGCACTAGGGCGTATCCACATATAGACTTTGCAGCGGGAGAAAAACCTGGTGTCCTGGGTCCATGGCACCAAGCCGCTATGAACTGAGTGAAGCGCAGTGGTTGCGGA
>Ga0210398_10000787_pt1 | contig 35093 bp, 59 predicted proteins | sample IncBWC4OmetaG_FD_161047 | JGI IMG/M metagenome (GOLD analysis project Ga0210398, IMG submission 161047) | Forest soil microbial communities from Barre Woods Harvard Forest LTER site, Petersham, Massachusetts, United States - Inc-BW-C-4-O | ecosystem: Environmental > Terrestrial > Soil >... | reverse complement strand
GTTCACGGTAATCTCACCTTCTACGACCAAATAATCGTTACCAAAATCTTGCCCTTGATAGACAACTTGCACAGTATATCCATCAAACCTATCAAGCCCCGTTACGAGACCATTAGCACTCATTACATAGGTTTGCTGGCTGTCAATGAATACGCCCGTGTCTAGGCTTTCAATAGTAAATTGTCCGGTCAATGCATAGTATTTTAAAATATAGACTATATTTTCTACACTCACAATATCAATCAATTGTACGTTGGGCTCAAACATAATTGGTGTGAGGGCTGCAAGCTTAATCTCTGTTGCAAATTGAAACGCAGTCAAACTATTGTCTGGGTTTTGCAGATAAATAAAATTGTCTTGCGATGTGTCTGTCCCCCTTAATAGCGCCCTGTTGTTTGGGTTCTTCATGAGGTTCTGGCTTTGTGGTGCTATGTTTGTTGATGCATAAGCCAATCCAACTCCAGTGAAGTGGAAATTTACTAATGATTTGCCTGTCTTTTGAACAAAATAGGAATCGTTCAAATAGGTTTGTGGCTTTAATAATGTTGATGAGCCATAAGATGATTGCTGTCTGATTGAGAATGTTCCAGGTGTTAGGCCAACGTCTTCGTTTTGAGGGCACGCAAATTCGAAGTTAGAACAATATATTTCAAGCTGCTTGCCGCCATTAAGCCATAAAATTGGCCCCGAGCTAGTTTGCCCAATCGTGTAAATAATTGCATCAGTATCAAGCCCCGTTCCTACGTCAAATGATATCGGCTGGTTTATTTTAGAACCAAATATTGTACCTGGCAACAAGGCTGTTTGTGCAAACCATAATCTATTTTGAAAGTATAATACTTTTGCCGGATACCCTAGGTTATATGGATTTCCGAGAGTTGATACCCAAGCAGGTTGTCGTATTGACCATTGGCTCCCGACTGTTGAATAGGTTGCAACGTTGAATGCTATTTGAACAAGCACCGTAAACAATACGTTTGTTGTAATCTGTGAAACGCTCGTTATTATCCCATAGCCAATTGGTGACAAATCTGTAGTACCACCACCAACAATCTGTCCCCCTACCCATGCATTCGTAAACAATGGAATTCCAGCCCCAAAGGGCATATTTGCGAACCCAATTGATAATGTTGAACCGCTTAATCCTGTACCTACTAGGGTTACAATCGTATTGTTATAGTTTATCTGGCTAAAATCGAATGCAGGCAGCGGATAAATATCTAGGTATTCAAATGCAAAATGCAATGGTTCATAGCTGTCTATGAAGATACGACCAGGTGGATAGTTTGGGGATGTTAAAATTAGCGTGTCATTGTCTTGCGTATAGTCTATTCCAAACAAATCAGCTTGCGTATAGTCAACAGGAATTGCTTGGAAAAAGGTTACATTTTCATTGTTGTAGACTACATTGTTGCCTTGATAATCTATGACAAAGTTGTCATTGTAATCGATTACAAATTCTTGTGAGTTTGGTGTAGTAAAGACATAAAAGAACTTGTCTCCTCCCATCACAATGTAATAGTTGCCATTCCTATCTATAAATTCATACATGGTTGAAGTAAATACAGCTTCACCTGTGACATTGTTTCTAAATGTTGTGCCTTTGCGTTTTTTGGATAATCCCGTTGTTCCTACTTCGGTATTTAAAAGGCTTTGCGCAGCAGTTAGGTACTCTGGGATGTCAGAACGCTTCCAGGTAATCTCGTCAACTTGACCCGCAAGAAAGCTTGTTTGACGTACCATCTCATTAGCCATGCAACGAACCACCTTTTAATATAAGTATACTTGCACTAAAAGACCATTTTAGTGTGTTTTGCCAATTAATCGTATGTTATTTTAATGTTATTTTAGTGTTATTCTATTAATACTTTATTTTATTTATTCGTAATGATAGAATAACTTTTTGCTCATTTATAATATAATTATGGCTCAAACTCCCGCGCAACGCCAAGCTAAATATAGACTCAACAATCCCGAAAAATGTATCGCTGCTAAAAAAAAATCTTGGTACAAAAATCATGATAAAAATATAACTCTGTCTCGCGAAAAGTATCAAAAAAACAAACTTTCTTATCAGGAAAACAATCTTAAAACTTATCATTCAAATAGGCTGCGTCAATCAAACACCCGCTTAAAACGACTTTTTGGTATGACATTAATTGAATATAATTTACTCAGTGAATATCAAAACAATTTATGTGCAATATGCAATAATCCCGAAACCATTCTTGATAACAAACAATTAGGTGTTCGTAAGCTTGCTGTTGATCATTGTCACATAACAAATACCAATCGCGGCCTATTATGTTTTAATTGCAACATTGGTCTTGGAAAATTTAAAGACTCTATCCAAGAACTCGAAAAAGCTATTTTATACCTTAAAAAACATACATCATGACTAAACATAAGTCAATCTATCGAAGTCATTGTATGGTGTAGTTGAAACTGATCGTTCCATATCATCTTGCGTGATTGCCTTAGCAATCATTATTTCATATTCTTTTTGTAAGTATGTGGTCAATTGAATGTTGTTAGTCAGCGTAGGGCTCAACTTTGCTGCTGCATATAATACCAGGGCTCGTGCAAACAAAGGCGTGTAGACTTCGGGTATCGCTTGGTTAACAATATAATAATAACCCACGGGCTTTACTTGGGCCAATAACAGGCCATCTGTGAACTGATAAATAGGCCATTGAGAACTTGTATATTGCCACTTAAAGAAGTGTCCGAAGTCACCAGGCAATTGATATGTGTAATTGTAATCTGGCGAAAAATTGTTTGTTAAGGGCGTATTGTCAAAAATATATTTTGTAAGAAAAGACCAATTGTAAACCAGATACAGTTCTGCCTCTAGTTCGAAAATCTTTGCACTTGCTTGCTGTGCGTCTGGGCTTTCATTGATTGAAGCAACCGACAACCTGCCGAGCTCAGATAGCGTGCGATTTACCAATTGCAAATGAGTGGGCATTCTTTCACCTTGAGATATTGGGGGATTTCTCCCCCAATCTTATTAGACTACTTCAAACCCAAATATCAACGTCCCGTTTAGGGCAGTCCCCGCAACGTTGTTGTTATATAGGCTTAATGTCGCCGATCCAGCTCCCGGGATTGCCCTTAACTCAATACCACGAGTCGTATTTGTTCCACCCATTAACTGCAATATCACAATTGAAGATGTTGTAATTCTTGAGTTAGTTAGGGTAAAGGCATAGGCTGCGGCTGCTGCTGTTGTTAAAGCCTCAGTCGTGACAACGCCCGCTTGATGGTTGATTGTTGCGGCACCCGCTGTACTTGTAGCAGTACCTCGGTCAAGCAACAATGCGCCAGTCAATTGGCCACCAGATAAAGGCGCACCACCCAGGTTTGATAATGATGTGCTAGCGCTTTGAACATCTGACAAGTTATTTACAGCAAGCAAAGAGTTAGATGAACTTGTAGTCTCATTAACGGGAGTTGCCTGATAGTTAACAACTGACACGCCAGGATCGGCACTCGTTAATATCGTCAAAGTGCTGGAAGTAGCTGTCACTTTTTGAATATTAGAGGCATTCGCAGACGTTGAAAAATTCGCTACAACATCACTAGTTGCGGTTATTGTTGCATCTGTAATTGTAATGGTTGCGCTACCACCTGCATTGCTATAAGTCGCAGCATATAGTCCTAGGTTGGTCAATGCTGTTGAAATAGTCGTCGCTACATAACCAATTACAGATACCCCTGGATCGGCGCTACATAATATCGTCAAGGTCCCGGCCGTTGGTATCACTTTTTCAATGATTACGGAGTTTACCGAACTGATAATATTTGCATTTACAATCATAGTCGCGGTTATCAATGGATCGGAAATGACAATTGTCGCAGATCCACCGGCATTACTATAACGCGCAACGTGCACACCCAGGTTTTGTAAAGCAACTGATGGGTTAAACGCAAGGTATGTCAAAGTTGATGCACCAGGATCGCCTGATGACAAAACTGTGAACGTACCAATACCAGGCGTTACCTTTTCAATTGATACAGCATTTGCACTTGTTTGCCAGGCGGCCAATATCACCATATTTGGGCTAATCGCACTATCGGTCACCGTGGTAGTAGCTGAACCACCCGCATTTGTATAGCGAGTTGAACGCACACCATAAGCACCTATGCCGGTTGCCGTGGATGATGCTGCAATCATGTTCCAATTTTTAGCTACTGGATCATAACTCACATTAAACGTGGCCCTCAATGCTGATTCACCTGTATCCAAAGGAAACAAGCTCGCATCGGTATAGTTAACATAGATGATATCGTTTAGCTTAACTTTCTTTTGGATATCGTTTAAATATCCTGCCACTAACATTGTAGCCAAGCTGTCTACCGTACTCGCTACAAAAATATTTGGCGCTGTACTCGTGTTGCCCTCGGTGACAACGGCAAAGGTTTCAAAATTTGACATGATTTAGCTCCTTATGCGTTGGCAACGTATGGGTCGTTGGTTTCGATTAATGCAATACCGTTATACTGTATAACGTTTGCACCCGAAGTAATAACAGTCAATAATTCCCAACGGTCATTTTGTGGTACCCAGGTAATGCTTGTGGATACGTCACGGTTAAAAATCTGTACCATTGAATCCATGTGAACTAATGGCACTAAATAGGTATTAGTTCCAGCAGCAGACGTGAAGGGGATTGTATTTATACCATTCGCGCCTAGGGTTCGTATGTCTACACCTAAGTATGACGACAACTTGTTATCAACTAATGGCCTAACATCATTGTAAAATATATTTACAACGCGATCATCATTAAGCATTGATTGCTTAGTAATTGCCGGCAACCAAAGGGAACAAGAATGTTCCATGACGTTAACACCTTGGTTTTCCAAGTAAGACAATGCTTGGGCCATTTTAGCTTCATTCATACCCGTGTTAACGCCAACAGTTGTTGGAACACTGAATATCGTACTGAAACCAGCTGAGGTAAACAGGGCATTAATCTTAATGTAATCCACCATTCGTGCAGCTGCTAAGGCATGCAATTTTGCATGGTCAACAATCTTGTCATAGGCAAATAGGGTCTTTTCACCGCCTCCAATAACAGTTTTGAGTGCATAGTTGTACGGCACAATCATAACGTTGGTAGGATTTACTGGTGTAATCGGGATATCAACAGGCGCGTAGGTCTGTGATTGCATTTCGATAATGTCAGAAACAGGCACATTGGTTGCTTCACCAGTTGTCCCGTGACGTTCTTCGATTGTATCAGCCAGATATTGGCTATTTTGATATTTTATTGTGACTTCGGTATCAAACAATTGTGACGCCGTAGCCAAATCAATTTGATCGGCCATGATGTTAACCTCAATAGTATAAACAAATACGCGCATGTGATCGCGTGCCTATTAGATAACTATTGGGTTGCGGCATGACCGGCCAATATTAAGTTTGATTCTAAAAAGAAAGGTTGCCAGTGATTGTTTGGGCTTTCAGTCAAGAATGCTTATATTTTATGTCTCAATGTCTCATAATGTCAAATATGAACGATATTAATCAAATGCGCCTTGGTGTTTTGCGCGAGATCAAAAACATTAGAAAGTTTTTCGATATGATGGAAAAGGGCGTCAAGTCTCGCGATCCTATTAAAGTCCAACGAGCTTATTTTTTTATTATGACTATGGTTCGTCATATGGATGAGGGCGATTTGACCCCATTATCCATTGAATTATTTGAAGCATTGACTCTATATAATCAAAACAACTATATAGATAGTGGATGACCAGTGTAGGCATTTCAGCCTAGAGGAAGTTTCGCACGGCAACTCAGGCTTAGGTCTCCGACTCCCTAGAATATAGCTCTAAGCTTTCAAGTACTATCTACGTTTTCGGTCGCACTGGTCATAATGTTCCACGTGGAACATAAGCCACGCCATTCAGGTGTCCTGGTCATTTGAATGTTCTCTTGTCGATTCGACGACTTCCCCGCGAAGCTTCTCACTTCCTAGGCTTATGGTTTACTTATAAACCAACTTCAGGTTGATGTCTATAATCACTAAGTCTGGTTATAATACTAATCAGACTTTTGATAATTGTTCTTCAAGCTTAATAATTCTTTCTTCCATTGAATCCATAAAATCTTCAATTTCATTACCATATTCTAGGCCGTCTTTTACATGTAGGTCAGCCCATTTTTCTAGTTCCCTCACCCTCTCTTTTAGCTTTAAATTCTCACTTCTCAGTTCTTTAATTTCATCTTCCATCATCTCACCTTATCAATGTTCGCATCCACTCTCTTATTGTCGCCCAAAAATCGTCCATAGATGTTTCGGGGATAAATTCCCTATAGCCTAAATCCTTGCCTTTAAAAAAAACATTAATAACAATCAATCGTTCCTTGGCTTTTTGCTTTATCTCAAATTTATAGTTTGGATATATTGAACGAAGTTTATATTTAATTGCTGCTATTGGTAGTGCCATCTATTTCACCATTTACAGGTATGAATAAATCGTATAATTCATTAAATATTTCAGCTTTGCAAGGGTAAATCTCACCTGCGATCCCCTTGATGATATAGTCACCAAGGCAAGCACGCATTGCACCCTCTAGAGTTTGTATCATTATAAAGGGCTCAAGATATTCATAAGCATTTTTATCTTTATGAAAAAACGCTGTTTGATGTTCTATGTGTAGATTCATATTAAACCATTCTGGCTTGTCATGATGACCATATCGAAACGCCTCGATTACAATCGGTCTTTTAATGTATTTCATTATTCACCTGCATGTGCCATTTGTGCTGATAATGCAATGTAACGCCTCTGTGCTTCAACGCGAGCTTTACCGCGCGATTTAGTCATCACTTCTCGCGCTTTAATGATGTCTTCGTGTGTAACATTATTATAATTATTGCTGCTAACTCGCCCTAACCCTGGGGTACTTGAGTTTAACGCGGCTGTTCTCTCGGCCATTAGGGATTCCCGCACGTCTTTGTTCTTAATCGCCTCTTTCAATACGGCATCACGTAGCTTTTCAGGATAGGATTTGCTTATGAAGTCTTGCAAAAGATTAAGATTATCAGCGCCAATCTCTTTCTTTGAGTTCTCAAAGGCATCAAGTTTTCCACGTACTTGCGAATCTTGCTTGGCTGCGAGCTTCTCAAACTGTGCTTGAGTCAATCCACTTTCTTTGGCTGATTGCTTAAGTTGTTGTACGTCATTATCGTGAAGTGCAACGTTTGCGGGGACTTGATAATCATCAGGCACGGCTGTAGCTTGGGTATATTTGGTTTTGAGATCGTCATTTTCTTGATACACCTTCGCAGCATTGTTATATCCCGCCTCTAGTTCTTCAATCGTTTTGAATTTTCCAGCGTATAGCTTTACATCTTCAGTCATTATTTATTCACTCTTGTTAACATTAAAAATTGCTTTCGTAGCCCACATAATACTCTCTTCTAGCTTTGTTTTAGCAATGGACATTTCCCTACATACTGGGATTTCCTCAAAAATACTCTCAAGGTTTTCTGCTGCCCCTTTCATGGTCACCGTAAACGAATGCAAATCATGATTAGAGCTATATTGCTTCCTAAATGTATCTGTCATGCTTCATCCTTCAAGTTTTCTATGAATTCTCTTGTCAGTTCAAGCGCAATAATTGCACTAACAACCTTGATTCTTGTTTCATTACATAATCGTAGTTCCGTGATAACTATTCCTTCAGTTATCCTTTGATTAAGATATTGTAGTATCTTCTCTTTCATCCTGTATCTCTAAATTTTGTTTATGAATTAAAGCCTCAACCTTATCAATAGTTGACTTAATTCCGCGCAATATAGAACGCCTTCCCTCATAAAATGCTAATAAGGTACATGTCATTGAACTATCTTCTGGTTCCTCCCAGAACAGTTCTTCTTTCATGTGGTTCAGACATTCTCGGCCTAAATCACTAGTGAACAACTGATATATCTTAAGCTCATTTGGTGATATTAATTTTGCTTCCATTAACGTTTCAATCATATTGTTACCCCCTGGTTTTCTGGAAACTTGACTTGACCCGCTGTTGTTGATGGTTGCGCGCCAGTTGCAGCTTGTTGTTGTTCGGCACCTGCAGCTAAGGTTTTCTTCATTTGATCATCACTAGCTGATAACTTCGCTGGCAAATTAAGCTTGTCCATGATGAACCTATTGGTCTCAAACAAATCCATTGTTATCATCGGCGCGCTTTGTCCCCAAAACTGTTGTTTGGTTTGCAGTGCTGTAATAAGATGGTTTAAATCTGTCTGGTTTTGGATGTCATAAAGTGGAGATTGAAACGCAAACTTTAGTTGTCTGGGGTCAAATCCTGGTATTACTTCTTTCGGCTTTAGCAGTAATCCTCTGCCATTTAGAATCTTCGCCGAGATTTCGAAAACCTGCCTTGGAAGTTCGTTTATTAGTCTTGATATGTCTGTGCTTGCTGTTCGCTGGGCTCTGTTTTCACGAATCGATATCTCTGTGGCAGATTTAACAGGGCTTTGGATTTCACCTAGTGGATCTACCATGAAAGCTCTTTGGATAGTTTCTTGCATATGTACAATATGCTGAAACACGTCTGGGTACTCAGGCATTTGCAAGGCTTCAAGAGGATTTCGGCCATTTGGTTGCCTGGCAATCATAGCCCCCGCCCATTGCCTTACAGAATATGGATTAAAGTACGTTCCGGCATCGTAGAACATGGGCGGATTTGCTTTGAATGCCATGTTCTTTCTTGAGTATTGTACTATCCGGTTTAAGTCTTCTATTGTTGGCATCATATCAATAGCAACGCCGCGCCCTTCTGCTTCCCCTGGCCTTACTCTATCCCGATATACAATAATTTGGCGATAATCGCTATACCTATCCCATAAGACAGTAAATGGATCGTTATCAAGTACAGCATAGATGTAATACTCCTCTTTTCCTACTTCCACTTGTCCGTAATTTACTGAGTATGTATCGTTTGGGTTGTCTTTGAGGTTATTGTATTGTGTGCCTTTGTAATCGGGAAATGTATCAAGTACCGCTCGCCCTGTCATTTTAGACACATACCAACAATTTCTAATTAAGTCATCGTTGCAATACTCAATATAAAGAGCAACAGCGGGTATACTACGAAAATATAAAGGAACATCATCCGATGGCGATTCAACCCAGATAACTCCAGTGCCCCCCACGAGATCAAGATTACTAGAACCCACAACACGAGCAAGATTTGATTCGTTAAGAAAAAACATAAGTCGTTCATTGATTTTATCCAGTACTATTTGGCCTTTTTGTATGGCAGCTTCATCATGTTGATGAGGATCTAAAACATACTTACCCCATACGCGGTCTTTCGGCATGAGCAAACCATGCAAATCATTTGCGCGCTGATATGCTGAAATCATCGCCGTATTGTCCCAAATCATTTGGGTCACAGGCTTGCCTGTATCCGTATAATTAAACTTGATATTGAATGCATCGCGATCAGGTATTACATAAAGATAAAGGTTCTTATAAAGAGCGAGCCAACGGTCTTTATAGTAGCGTGCCTCTTGGAACCTTTCGTTTAGCTTATGGAAATTTTCAGGCGGTTGCATAGTTACCTCTTAGGGTGCCAGTCTTGACCGCCCTGGGATTTAATAATATTGAGTCGCTCAGTGTATAAAGATTTCTTCTTTGCTTCAATCTCGGCCTGGTTTGCTTTAAATTGTTGGGATATTAACTCATCTGAGTTGGAACGCGGGCTTTCTTGACCGCCTGAGTTACCATTACCGCCAAAAAACCCCATTCTATCGCCTCCAATGATACAGCACTCTATAATTATTGCCGTTCTTTCTTAAAAGCTTATTGTACAGTTGCTTAGGGTTAAACGTAAACCCAATGTTAACGCCTGATATATAACGGTCAAGTTCGTTACAGCTTCGTACAATGTATGGTTTCCATCTCGTTATGGCTCGATACTCAACATTAACAACGACTATTGCTACCAGGCTTTCTATGTACATCAATCCTCTTAGCAAAGATGTTCCACGTGAAACATTTATCTTTCTGTTATGTATGCCCTGCGAATCTAATTCAGTAGCTAGCCATATTTCGCCGTCAAATGTAATAATGTTGCAATGTTTAAATATTTTACTGAATGATAATCTTGCTTGAATTCCGGATGATATATTATAAAAACAAAATACGTGGATCATAGATTAACTGGGTTCTTGATACATGCGAAGATATGCGCAACATCCTCAATATTCTCTCTATGACAATGTATGCAGTTCTTTGCCGGTGCAGGTATTAATTCCCCGTATGAATCGTGCCACATAAAGTGGTCTCTTATTGACTTGACCCATCTGTCGCACACTCTGCACCAATTATCTAATGGTGGCTTTATAGGTTTGTCGGTTCTTTCTAATGCGGGTAAATGATCAATCTCATTTTGTAAGTACCAAATAGCTTTTTGTAAATCTTCTTTTTTGTTGTGCTTCGAATCACAACGCCAAATATATTTGATTGCATTGCCTAGGTTGAAATTAAAGTGGCGTGTGATATCAATGCATTCTATAGGTTTTAATGGCAAGCACTCGCAATTACAGGGGCAATAAACTTCGCGAGATAAATAGTGTTTTGGATGGTTAACGTTATCAACTGGATTAGCCATGTAATAAATACCACGCTATTGAGTTTGCTTGGATGAGCCCTACGAAAAGTAATGTTTTAATGCTGAATGTTAAGAAAAAGTCTACGAGTCCAACCGCTTTAAATAAGTCTGCCATAATCTATTGTTCCTAGTGCATGATATCCAAGACAACTTGCTCATGTTCAATTTCAGCATCGAGTAGACGCAAAAAACCATCTTCAATCTTGAATTGACACTTATATCGATATTTCTTGTTTTCATGTGTAAAGCCACGCTCGTACCTACGCCAGTTTGCATACAATGGTTGGTCTTTAACGTCGTTCCATACCATATTGACAATAGCACGTTCTAGCTCGCTCATCTCTTTTACGCTTTTAATCTTCATCTTTTGCTCTCACTGAGTTTACAGCGGCTTGGATCTTTTCTATTGGAATTTTTCCAACAAACGGCGCTTTCTGTACGCGATTGATTACATAATCTTCTTTTGGTTCTTCACGCCGGATGCCCTCAAACGCATTTTTGAAGGCAAGATACATAGCTGGGTTTTTTGGTTTATCGCTCATTATTCTGCTGATGGTTGTTCTTGTACTTGAGGTGCTGGATCGACATTAATAGCATGATGTTCAGCTAACTCACTCGTTGGTATTGATTCGACAGGCGCGGCATAGCTCATAATACCGTTTTGCATCCACATATGCGCTTCATCGAACCTTAGCAACGCTTGTTGCTTTTGAATCTGTGCTGATGGTAATTGCATAACAACATTCATTAGGGCAATAAAACTTTGTCGCATAATTTCTAGATTGTTCTTTTTGTCTTCAATATTGTCCATCGTTACTTCCCTTTTTTAGATTTGGTCTTTTTCTTTTTCACATGCTCAGGCAACGCTTTAATGTTAGGCGTAGCATCCGCAAACTCTTGCGCTACTTTTGGGTTCTTAGCCCATAAGGCCTTGGCCTGGGCTTTCGACTTGAAAGGCATGACTACTTTTTCTTCTTCATCTTATCATCCATCATTTTAGCGTCTGACTTCATGTCTTTTTTCTCAGACTCTTTGATCTTCTTGTCCATCATTTTAGATTCCATTTTCTTTGCATCTTTCTTTTGCATCTTCATTTTTATTTGCCTTAAATAGTTTATCTAGTGATTTAAACAGCTCGGACTCTATTATAATGATACTTTCATGCTCTTGGTTTTGTAAATGAAACCTATCTAACTCGGCATTTTCAGCACTCAATCTATACTGTAATAAATAGCTTTTAGATGATTGTCTGTTTTCAAATACTTTAATGTACACAATAAGCCTATTTGGTAATGGACACTTTCTTCTCAATCCAGGCATTTAAATCACCTGCCAATAGCTTGACCTCAGCCAATAGTATTGCCTGAATTTCTGGCTCTGAGGTGATAAATTCGGATTCAATGCCTTTTAAAATATGAGTTGCTAAAAATTTAGTCAAGATACCCATACTAGTCCTTTCATTTATTAAGTTTCTTTAAAGTTTCAGCGAGTCGAGCTCGTTTGCCTTCTTTTCCAGGCTTCTTGGCTGCAGCGGCTAGTTTCTTCGCGGGGATTGGTTCACCAGGCTTTGCTTTTAGTTCTTTTCGCAATGCGCCAGGATGTTTTATCGCGCCCTTGATCCAATCCTTTTTAGCCGCCATGGTTGACACCTTTGTTTTGATCAATAAGTGATTGCATTAACATCTTATAATCTTCGAGCAATTCTCTATATAATTCCGAGTCTCGCCCAAAATCTTCTGCACAGCATTTTTCTAACAACCATGACACGGCTTGCCAACCTTTATTCATAGATGCGACATCCCGCATAAACTCGCGAACTTTCAAGCCCTGTGCTTCGTAAAAATCATCAAGAAAGGCAGTATAAAGTGATTCAATATTGTCCGCTCTGTCTTCCTTTCCACGCGTAATCCAGTTTAATGGGGTCTGAGGGCTTAGGCGTGCAATTCTTGCGGCATTGGTCAATGATAAGTCACTGCGGACATTATCTATAACTATCTTTGATCTTTCAGGCGTGAGTTTGTAAGGGTCTCTAGGCTCAATTTTGTCTTTTTTCTTAGTCATAAGATGATTATCACAAAAAATCCAAATATTTAAACAATATTATCTTGCTGTTTAGTTCTATGCAAACAACTTTGTAAACTATTTACAAAATAAATTAAATTAATGTTAAGTTTAACTTGACACAAAGTTATCATTGCTCTATACTTCACTCATACCAACAACATAGCGAGATAATAAAATGAATGACTTCCACATAATGCTAAACGGTGAATTGTTTGAAGTTCACGGAGATGAAAAATCAGCAAAGGACACTGTAAAAGCGATGAAGAAAAGCGGTGACTGGGACAGCACGGATAAAATAGAAATAATAGAGATAGAGATGGCGGCCTAAGGGTCGCTTCACTAACACAAAAGGATATAGCAATGACTACAATAAACGATTTGACCCTAACAAAAGACCCTTACTTGGATGGTGATGTATATAGCGCACATGCTACGGACAAACAAGACAATGAATACATGGTGCATTGGGAAATAAAGCCTAATGATTCTCCGGATGGCTGGGAAGATGAGCAAGAGGCATGTGACTGGGACAAGCCATTATTTATTACCAAATTATAATGTTCGACTAACACAAAAGAGGATATAGCAATGAACGAAAAAGAATTTGCAGAATATGTATATAGCTACTACGGATATAAAGGAATATTCGATATGTATGTCAGCATGCCTGAAATATTAAGGGCAATTGAAGTTAGAAAATTATTTTACCAGGTGGCCTTTGAATGTGACAGCATTGATCGTGAGCTTATTAGAGACATTATCCTGGCAATCAGGGGCGTACAATGAAACTAACCGATGCCCTATCAATCCTAAATATCACCGGCGACTATACCCCGGAAACAATCAAGACCGCATACCGCAAGGCGTGCAGTCAATACCATCCAGATCGCAACGCTTCAGGCCTTGAGATGATGAAAATGGTCAACCAGGCATATGACGCAATCAAAGAGCAAACAGGAACCGCGGCCAATGATAGCGAACAATGCTACGGGGATGAGATCAACAACGCTTTAAACCAAGTGATTAACCTTGGACTTGATATCGAAGTGTGCGGGGCATGGGTATGGCTGCACGGTGATACAAGACCTCATAAAGACATTATAAAAGCTGCGGGCTTTCGTTGGGCACCTAAAAAGACCCTATGGTATTACAGGCCAGCAGATTACAAGAGCAATGGTCGCGGGAAGTTTTCAATGGAAGAAATTAGAGAACGTCATGGTAGCCAGAAGGTGACCATGAAAGAGCGTAATAAATTACGGGCTGCGTGAGCGGCCTTAACCTAAGGATCATAAAATGAAACCACAAATTGAAGCATACAAAATACTGAAACTAGAGCAAACCTTTTTTTTACTAGACCCATATGATTTATTTACCATGCCAGCTTTGAAAATCATAGGCCCTGGGCATATAGATAAAGTATCAGCAGAAAGTCACAAAGAATTAAAGTTTAAAGTTGACATGAAAGAATACGAACGACTCAAAGCAATGGGGCGCGGCTTCCCAGATAACGATTAACTAACCAAAAGGAAATAAAAATGAATATAGTAGTAAAACTAGCAGAATTAGCAAAAGAATTAGATTCATATCTAACATATGAATATCGTTGTAGAGTGGATGCACCAGGGGAGTTACTGTGCAGTAGGAATGAAACATACCGCATTTATTCTGAGGGATATAAAACTATTTACTTGCCAACTTTTGAACAAGTTATGGAATTGAAATCCACAGACTTCATACCTGAATAAAAAACGCCCTGGCAAACTATAGCGAGAGAACCAGGGCATCACTAACACATGAGGAATATAGCATGGAACTTAACATTGTCAACCGTGGCCAGAAAATTAATCTGGCTGATTTAAGCGACACCCATTTTATTTTCAATTGTCAGCAAGAAATTGACGACCGCGAGTACTTTGATTATAACCTTTCAGCCCTTTTCAATGACTATGAATACAATCGCTCTATGTCCCGCGAAGATATAATATATTTGAGGGAAAACTGCAAAAGAATCTTGGCGGCTACTGAGGGGGCATTGTAATGGGTGAATATCATGGGGATGAAGATGAAATCGAGCAAGAATTAAGGTTAATCAAAGAGGAACGATATCAGCTACAAGGTGATGAGGAAAACGAAGATTGGTATATTACTGAGGATCGTTAATCAGCCCTAAATCATTTTTATTTTTCATTGCACCATTAGCTTTACTATCTCCCCTGGCCAGCAAGCTATTCATTTTGTCTCTTGCAAGTGAACCAGGGGGATTTTCTTCTTTTCCACCGTCATAATAGTTGACGGCATGACCAGACTTGAGGCGGTACTCTTGTACCGCCTCAAGGTATTGTTTGTGGTTCATCGACCACCAGTAATCATATTACGTAAACGGCCATCACGGCGCATTTCTCGCATATCTTCACGGTTTTCACGCATGATTGATACTTGATCTTGAGAATCTTTTTTAGGCGCTCCAGCATCATTGTAAGTAATAGGATGATTCATCCTATCAGAAACAGCCTTCACCCTAATCTTATGTTCTTCGTGGTCAATAGCCATTTAACGCCCCATCTTAGAACCGCCTGAGTAGTAACACGGCTTGCCAGGACCACCCTTGATACTTTCCATGGCTTTGTTTACTGCACTAGCGTTATAACCATCCATGCCAGCACCTTGACCCATCGCGGCACCCATACGGGGCTTGTCTTTACCGGCTTTATGTTCGCCGCCGCCATAGCCTTTTTTCAGTTTTAAGTCTGTACCGTAGTTCATGGGTGCCCCTTTTTCAAATATCAAAAGCTCTTGTAAGCCAGTCGTCTAAGAATAACTCATGGCGGGGATTCACTGCAACTAGTTGACGATAAAATCCTGTTCTTTGTGCAATCAGCGCAGGGATAAGCATGAAAGATGCTTGATTAATCGCTTGAAGCGTCTTAGAGCAAAACATGCCGTCGTCTTTAACATAGCCTTTCATCTTTTGAGCCGCGCAACATGCACGCTGGGTAATCTTAACAGCTTCGGCAATTCCAAGGTTCACTGACATATCAAAAATATACTTGGCGAGCATATTGTTTATTATTTTCTCAAAAGGAGCTTTCAGCCAAAATTCAGAATAGTAAATCTTTTCAGCCTGGTCTTTCGTCAAATCGACAATGTCCTTTTCGGAAACATCATCGAAGATACCAACGCGCTTTAAGACAAGTGGATCGACTTCACGCAAAAACCGTAGGGAGATCCCAAAATTCGTAATCCCACCAGGATCGGCTGCATCTTTTGTCAATCCACCCTCATGCTTTAAAACATAATCAACGCAAGACTCAAACGTAGCCATACTAATCCTTTAAAACGATTGTGATCCGCCATGGCTTCCGCCGTACTGTTGAGTAAATCTACTTTTCCAAAAGTTTTCAGTTTCTCGCATGTGACGCACGATCATTTCCCTGGGAACATCTTGCATAGTCAATCCTGGCGCAACTTCAATGCCCCTATTCGGATTTACAAAGCCTGGGTGCTTCTTACGATTTGATTCAGTAACAACCGGAACGCGGGTCTTTTTTTCTGTGTTTTCTGGTCTAGCCATTTGATAGTCCTTATAAATTTTCATTTATCCTAGCAAACATTGTTAATCAGCACAAACAAAAAAGCCCGCTAGGAAGACGGGCTTAGTTAGGACAACTTGCGATAATCTGGAAAAACTGGGAAAACCAGACAATTTATACTGCAGTAGTTTTTTTAGATTTACAAGTAATTTCAATAGATTATTTAATTGATTCTGTTTAACATGGCAAGGTTGAACAAATGCCACGCAGACACGTGGCAACGTCAAGTCGAAGGCATCCAATCACTAACAACAACACTCTCTCAAAGAGTAAGTGGATTTTAATGGATGCCTTGTGTTAATGCAACCACAAGGTAAATAAAAATGTCAGTTGATGCTACCCGTTACGTCTGGAAGTTACCAAAATCTGCAGTTTCCCCCTTTGAAAAACTAATCTTATTAGCAATTGCTGATCGCTGTGGTGAATCAGGAGAATGCTGGCCTAGCATCGCTAGAATATGCAAAGACACTAATTTGTCTGAAGACTCCGTAATAAAGTATCGCCAAAATCTGATTAAAAAAGGAATTTTAAAATATACCGGTATGTTTATGGGAAGAAGCAAACAAATCCCTGTCATGAAATTAATGGTTGATGATTGGCGTGAGGGAACACCTGGCTTAGATTCATTCGACCCCCCGCCAGTAGCGACGGGTCGCTGCCAGCGGGGGGTAGAAAAATTCATTTCACCACCCGGAGATGGCGGGGGGTACCACCCGCCAGTAGCGACACAGAACCTAAAAGAAGAACCTAAAAGAAAAGATCTCTTGTGTGCACACTTTTTTGAGACTTTCTGGACACTCTATCCCAAAAAGAAAGCCAAAGATTCTTGTAAAATAAAATGGAAAGCTAAAAATCTTGATAAGCACGCTGAAGAAATAATCGCTAAGCTTAAAGAACAAATCGACCATGATGATGAATGGCGACATGGCTTTATTCCAAACCCTCTCACCTATATCAACCAGAACCGATGGAAAGACGATATAACGCCACCAAAACCCAAAACCCCGGCTATCCAGGAAAGAAGTCCAGTGGCTTTGAAAGAAATCTCACCCGCCATCCGCTTCAATGGTTTTATGACCGATTTTACTTTATGCCAGAAAAGAGGTCACATCCAAAAAGATGCTACGCCACCTTCGATTAAACGTTGGGAAGAAGAAGGGTGTCCAGAACAAGCTACAGCCTACGCAAAGAAATATAATATATGGGGGGTCAGTCAGGTATCAAAAAAACCGTAGCGTTCAGCCACGGTCTTCTATGGAGTTTTTAGGCTATGGTTTATGAACAATTTAACGGTGGGCTTTTCTCTTTCGAGACTTTAATCTGAAAAGCTATCTTATCGTGAAATCCGTCAATAGCATGACCGACGTACTTCAAAAATTCATAATGAGGTGATTTCTCATTCACCATCATGCGTGCGCCATAAATTTGTTCGGCCAGGTTGCCCATATCTTTTTTAAGATCAATGAGCACGCTAATTAGTTCATTCATCCATCAGCTCCCTAAGTAACTTAAAGCCATTTTCTACAGCAGCCGCACACGAATCAAAACATGCTTCTTCTCGTATGTAACTACACCCTTCACCCGAATATTTAAAGCCGTCGCGATCTTCCTTGATTGTATCTAAATCAAAAACACGTAATTGCGGTAAATTGTCCTTGTACTTAATCCAGTATAACTTTTGACCTACTTGATATTTCTTCATTCTGGTGCCTCATTCTCTTTAATCGAGTGGTAAATTTCAGCCGGTAAATCACAAAAATAAGCATAGGCAACTGGAATCTGTGTCCCATTCATTTTATTTAAACCTTTAAGCCTTGACTCATCTTCGCTAGACATTTTCCGACCACACACGTTTTTGCACCCAGGCGATGCACAAAAAGTCATATTTCTATAGCAATTCACTTCACAATCTCCGTTCACATTTGGTACACACGTGCGCCGAATCAGGACAACCGCAACACGGGTTTTCCCAGTCGTGCTCGCAATAGTTATCAATCATAGATTTGATTTTATCCATCAATTCTTGGGGTTCATTTTCCAAATAAAAATATATCTGCTCTAGCTCATCTTTAGTAAAGTCATTCATTGAATATGCCCGCATTTTTCGCAATGCCATACCTTTATTGTTTTGGCATCATAGTTTTCAATCATAGATTTCAATTTATCTAATAGGCCTGGAAAAGTAGAATCAGAAGTCCAATAAGCACTAAGTAAGTATTGAAGTTCATCTTTCGTGAAGTCATTCATTATGTATCTGCCAATTCCTGAATCATTACTATTTTTGAACAATTTATAATACACCTTGTTCTTGACGTTGCAGATACAATAACATCATCATGAAAACCAATAGGACTTTCTTCCAATAATTCAGCATCTAACCAAGCATTTCCTAAACCATCTTTAGTAATATCATTTATCTGACTTATGGCAATCGTTTTTCCAGATTCAAGAAGAATTCCAAAATACCATACATCGGATAGCGCCCTAGAAAATAAGTGAAGCTGTTTAATTTCTTCAGCATTCGTGGAGAAATCATTCTTCTTCTTTTCTATAAGCAAATAGTTATCAATAATATATTGGATTTTACATTTTACCGGCAAAGTTATTTCAGTAGGATTTCCCTGCAATAATTTCCATTCGATGCAATCACGTAATTCTTTTAGTTCGTCTATAGTGAAGTCATTCATAATCAAATCCAGTGAAATCCATGAGCCATTAAGCCCATCAAGCCAGTTCCGAATGCGATTACAATACAGAATATCCACATATGATCGCCCCTGAACTGGATTAATTGGTCATCAACTTTATCAAGCCTTTTTTCTATCCTAATAAGGGTTTGGTTGATGTGACTTATAGATTGCTCAAGCAATGCAACCTTTGTTTCCATATGAAACGGATATTCTGAAATATTATCTTCTGATTTTTTCTTCATTTTTTATCCCTAGTTATTTTCTTACTAACAGATCGGTATGCTATTTGGGACGCATCTATGAATCCTAAAATATAAGTTTGCATTTGCAGGGAGTCTAATGACCCTGGTTCTAATTTACTTAAATTAAGTTGCATCTCTCTTTTCCTAGTCTCTAATTTAAAAAGCATAAAACCCTCATTAATAAGTGATAACCGTCGAAAGTAACATAAGCCCCATCGCCTAAATACTCTTTTTCATCTTTCATTTTTGTACCCTCTGTTTTTTTATTAACATTAATCTCTCACTAATCCCCATCAACTCTATAGGAATCAGCTAACACCCTTATCCACTAAATCTGTGGATAATTCTTTATTTTCTTTAAAGAAATCATTTGCATTTAAATTGACACCATTTGCCAGCGCAAAAGCTATCATTTTCCTAATCATTTTAGAGCGCGGTATGCTATGCCCACACTCATATGAACTGATAATCGGCCGACTGACACCCAACATTTCTGCAAATTCCATTTGTGTAAGCAACAAACTATCCCGTAACTTTTTAACAGGTGACATTATTTAACCCCTTATATTCTCCATCTCTTTATATATCAATGTTAACTTTATGTCAAATTAACCTTAACACGAATGTAAACTTTTTGTTAATTTAAACTTGACACAAAGAAAACACAATGCTACTATGCATGAGTAACTTAACGAGACATAACAAAACATAACGGGGTACATCATGACAATCAAATCTTTCGAGAGATCTATCATAGAAATTTCGGATCACTTAGTATTCAAAAAAGCCAAACTCATTGATAATGAATATAAACTTGATATTCGAGAGCTAAACGCAGAAGATAAACTTGCATTCGTTTCTAAGATTTTGAGCATCAATTCAAACTTAGACAACATCATGCAAGAGTATATCGACGACGCTTGTTCCAACCGTCTTTGTGCTGAATCGGACATTTTTGGGAGTTGGTACGATGACGAGTAACTTAAAGGATTTTATTACGTCAAAAGAGCGATTAAGCAACCATAGAACAAGCCGTTACAACTTAATCGCCATAGGTGTACTATTTTTTGTTGTTGGGAGTTTATTATCATGAGCAATACAATTTTGATACTGGGTGATTCAGGTACAGGAAAATCAACAAGCCTAAGAAACTTAGATCCAACCAAGACTTTTATCATCAATATTTTAGACAAGCCATTGCCGTTTAGAGGCTACAAATCAAATTATACAAAATTATCAGCGGATGGATTAACAGGAAACTATTACGAGACTGATGATCACACTAAAATCATGCGTGTCATTAAGCTAGTTAATGACAAAAGGCCTGAAATTATCAACTTAATTATAGATGATTTCGGCTTCACAATGACTAACACTTACATGCGCAGATCGAGAGAAAAAGGCTATGATAAATTTATCGATATCGGTAGGAATGCCTGGGAGATGATAGGATCTTTGCGTGGTCTCAGAGAGGACTTAAATTGCGTTATCACAATGCATGTTGACATAGATGTTCATGGTAAATGTCGCCCCAAAACCATTGGAAAGATGATTGATGGGGCAAACATTATTGAGGGTTCTTTTACTTACGTTTTTCAATCAATAATTGTTGATAACAAATACAAGTTTATAACCGCAAATGACGGCCAACACATGGCTAAAACCCCGATGGGGTGTTTTGAGGAATTCTATGTTGATAACGATCTCAATGAAATATTACATCAAATTGAAAACTATAATTTAGGCGATTACCAAGGGGCTTACCATGCAACTATATAAAATAACCAATGAATACGAAAATGTCTTTAGCCAAGTCGATGAGAATGGCGAAATAACCCCAGATATGATGGATACGCTAGATGCCTTGACTGTAGATTTTGAAAATAAAGCTGTTGGTGTCGCAACGTACATTAAAAACCTAGAGGCCGAAGAAGCGGCCATTACGCAAGCCATGGAAGATATGAAGACTAGGAAGACCAGACTATCAAAGCAAGTTGGTTCACTTTCGGATTATTTGCAATTCCACATGCAAAGGCTCTCAATCAAAGAGATAAAGAGCTGTCCTTATTTTAAAATCAGAATCAAACAGTGTCCGGCTTCAGTTGACGTTATTAATGAGGACTTTATACCCGCGGAATATTGGAAGGAAAAAGTTGTAACGTCATTAGACAAAATAATGTTGAAAGAAGCACTCAATGAAGGGATTGAAGTCCCTGGGGCATCAATTCAGCGCAGACTTAAACTTGAAATTAAATAACATAACATAAACAATAAAAGGATCGACAATGAAATACAAGCCATATACCGAAGAACAAATTCAAAGCCTAAATGTGATGGAACCTGGGATATACGGGTTCCAGGTCGTGGAAGTCATAACAACAGACAATTATGGCAACCAGTTGCGAGACAAAAACGGCAATGAGATGGCAAAACTTAAATTGTCAATTTTAGGTTTTGAATCTCCACGTACTTTATTTACCTATATTTCAGGTGATGGCGCATTTGCTTTTAAGCTTCGACACTTTGCAAAGACCATTGGCATGGTCGATAAATACGAAGATGGTATATTTAACATTGCAGAAACCATTGGAAAACTTGGGCAAGCTGATATTGTAATTAAGAAAGGCACGTTTAAAACTGATGGTTCTGGCGAGATGTGGGCAGATAGGAACGATGTTAAAGATTTTGTGGTAACGGCTGATGGGAACGTTGTTAAGCATTCCCATGCAACTGTAGAGCCCCAAGTGAAACAGGAACTTGAAGACGATGTTCCTTTTTAAAAAGGTGAAAATTAATGAATTGGAATAAAATTAATATTCGTACCATTATCGTTATTAGTGCATTGGTATCTATCTTTGTTTTGCTTTATATTTCATCGCCAAATCCAAATGTAGATATTGATTCGATCATTACAAAAACAATGATAGCAGGATGACAATAAAATTGATCACACAAAATATTTCGTAGTTTGTGTGATCAATTTATACAAATCTTTATTGGTTGGGGGTTATGAAAATTCCCATACAACAATAAGACCGCCAGAACCATTACCACCAGATTGGTTTGATGCTTGGGAAGCACCACCGCCGCCTCCGCTACCATAGTTTTGTGCATTTCCCCCATTACCGATTACGAGTGTAAGTCCTCCCCCACCGTAGATGCTGGATCCACCTTGCCCTGGTACGATTAATGCTAAAGCAAGTAATGCAAAAGTACCTTGTTCGCCTCCAGCATTAATATTGCCATTCGAACCGACCCCACCTGCTCCAGGTGCAGTATTCCCCCCCGCTGCTGAGGTTCCGGCATTACCACCTACGCCTCCAGTACCACCTGTAGCTTGTAGCGAACTTGCACTGAATGTTGTTGTGCCACCGGAAGTTCCTGTGTTAACACCGGCAGCTCCCCCCGCACCACCAGCACCAACCGTGTAGGTGTATGTGCTGGCGGCACTTGCAATCCAAAGCCTGGCATAACCACCTGACCCTCCGCCGCCACCAAGTCCAAAACCTGCGCCACCTGCGCTACCACCACCACCACCACCACCACCAATAACTTCGACCATTATTGATGTAACGTTGGCAGGTTTCGTGTAAGTTTGTGCCGTTCCTGAGGTGAATACTTGAAAGCTTCTAAGGCCGCCTCCAGCTGTAGTATTCGTTAAAATTCCCGATGCAGGTGTTCCAAGTGCTGGTGTACCAGTAAAGGTCGGCAAACCAGCAGCGCCACCGGATTGCAATAAAAATCCAGAAGTGCTAGGTGTGACCTGTTGCATTGCTCCTGTTGTAGTAATCCCAGCTGTCATAATGCCATAAGCTGTAAAACTTGTTTGACCACTACCACCTTGCGCAACCGTTACAGGAATGACCAGTTCACCTTCGTTATATGAACTATTCCAACTTGATGCTGAGGTTCCCGATGTTAATATTACTGTGAATCGTCCCTGAGTTCCCGCGCCAATGACAGATATAGTATTGCCGCCAGATGACTGCACTGTCACCGCGCCACTTGAATTATTTACAATTAAATAATTCTGCCCTAATACTAGCGTACTCGTTACAGGTAATAATACGGTCTGAGTTGTAGCGCCTGTAAAATACTGCTGCCCAGCACTTGCTACTGTTAATGTTGTGGTGCCCGCAGCCGTAGCAGTAGTGGCATATCCTTGATTGAAATTGTTGGCTGATAAATTCGAGTTGGCATCCCAGCCAGCCCAGGCCGAAGCCGTAGGGGATATCGTAACGGATGTAACGCCAGTCCCTCCCTGAGCAATTGTTACAGGTATTACTATCCCACTTGAACTGTATAATGTCGCTGTCCAACTTGCTGCGGCAGTTCCGGCCGTATTGTTAAACGTCACAAGCATGACAGTGTTCGCAGCCATTGCCTGGATGTTATTTAATCCCGATGATTGTACCGTAACAACACCACTTGATGTATTAATAATATAATATGACTGACCTTTAACAAGCGTTGCAACCACTGGCAAGATTATTGTTTGAGTTGTAGAACCATTGACTAACTGGTAGTGAGTGCTCGCAACTGTCAAAGTCGTAGTTCCGGCTGCTGACACAATTACCGTCAGGCCATCAAGGAAGTTATTGGCAGACAAGTTTCCATTTGCATCCCAGGTTGCCAAGGCTCCAGCAGTTGGAGTGGTAATACCAGAACTTAAAGCCAATACTGATAAACCAAAAGCAGTAATTGGTGCAGTCGCAAAGGTATTCACGCCTGTGGTATAAATTATCTCATTTGCTGCGGTCGTAAGGCTTCCGATAGATAGCAATCCTGGATATGCCCCAATTAATCCAGCGATTGTAATTTGCACTTCATCAAAACTATTCGCGGAATCTGCTGCATAGATGAGATCCGCCGGGACTGGTGATGCTTTTGCGGTAAAACTTTTTAATTGAATATTAGCCATGATTTAAACCTTAGCAATTACGAATGCGTTAAGATAAGTGACCACGAAATTCCCGTGGTAATCGATTACACGGTCAAAACCTACAGGTGGTTGTTCCTCGTTTTGATTACCCAACACACAAAACGGAAACAATACGGTTATCAAATGCGAATAAAATTGCATATAGTACCCCTATGGCACGTTAGTTGAGCAATAAGTAATGTTGGTTGCCGTGGTCGTTCTAAGCGTTCCATTCACAGTTGCAGACGCTAAAATCATAGTTGCTGCAATCGGATAAATATTGTTGCCCTGCGCATTAGAAAAGAACTGCGGCAAACCTGCGGTATTCAAATAAACAATGTCACCCGTGGCACCACTCACATACAAATAACAACTTGGTTTAACGAAAGCCACGCCAACCGTTGCCAAATCGGAGTAACCAAATGCAAAGCCCCAACTAATCATAGTTCACCCTTATTTTCGTCTAAATATACAACATCATACGTCATTTCGCTTATCAATTCACTGTCTAAAGCAAGTGCTAATGTTTGATAACTTTTGACTCCATGGCTCGACCAATCGTGCTTTGGATGGTCTTTAAATTTTCCCATTTTTATGTCAAATTCTTTTTCATAATTCGACAAGCAATCAATCAATCTTTGTGTGTTTTCTTCGTTAAAAGTGGTCATATAGAGCTTTTGGCGTATCGTTTCTATCGCTGTTTTGTGTGTGCTTGGTCTCTTTACGATAAAGCACATTTCACCCATTTCATTTAGGTAATCTTGCGTTGTTTTTAAGCCATCGCCAAAGTTGCGATTTGCGCCATCGTGAGGCACATAATGCGCTTTGACCACAAGGTTTCTAATATTGCAAAATGTCTTTATCTCAGACACATAAAACGCCAACGCTCGATTGTTGTTTTCAATGTATCCTATAATCGTAGGCCATAACTTGCCGTTCCTCGGTTCAAATTGCGTCAAACAAATTGCTGTACAGTCTGAAACACCGATATCGTAAAATGCATAAACTGCTCTGTTGGGTAAATAATGCCCCCTGATAATCCTTTCTGAATCATGTACCGCATTAATTGCGATAGCAAAATACTTGGTTTCCTCGTTTATCTGAACATTCCCGTAGTATTCCTGCTGAATAAGATATTCAGGCATTCCAGCGCGTCTATCTTCGTCAACGTCTGCATCAGTGATATAGGGATTTCCTTCTTCATCAACCAGGGTATTGATGCTTTCTTCTCGGCAAAACCAAAGTGGATCCTCTTGGTTCTTTTTAAGCATCCAATAAAAATGGTTCATTCCGTTATACGTAGATTGACCAAAGAGCCAACCGCCATTTTGGCGCAGCACAGGCATCATGGAATAAAGGACTTTGGGATCGGAGAATGCGAGTTCACAATAGACAATACCACGGGGGTTAGTACCGCGAAGTTTTTCTGGATCAATGTCACACCCTACAATCCATATAAGGCTTCCATTTGTAAGGTGTATGGTCATGTCTGCATCGTTTGATTTACGCGCCATAAGCCGCTTAGGAATCATATCCAAAAACTTGATACTACTTCCTGTGCCTAAATCTAACATAGCACCTTCCCATAGGATTTTACGCGCCCTTACGTTAGTCGGGTAAACCATCAAATACATCCCTGGATCGCTGATTGCAAAATCAAGTACTAAGTTCCAGGTCGTGACCTCTTTTCCCGCTCGCCGTGGCCACTCTGCCAATATTCTCTTAGATTCTTTATTAAGCAACACATCGCGTACTTCACGCTGATAAGGCCTAAAGTTAATAATGGGAATACGTACTTTATATCCATCTGACCATGTCACATGTAAATTATTTAATTCATCACGTGTTAATTCATAACTGCTCAACGATTGTTTGTGATAAGCCCCTAAGGCCTTATCACGTAAAGCCTTGGCTTCTTGGAGAACGCTCATATTGTTAAATCTTAATTATTTTCAGCACCAATGCTGTGGGTTGGACAATTGTAAATGGGGTTGGTGTTGGGCTTCCTGTGACCTGTGTTGAAGCTGCACCAAAGCCGTTCAAAAAAGAAGTGGCTCCCGCAGGTGATTGAACAAAAGTTGGATTCAAACTCCCTGTTTGGCCAGTCAAAGCATGGCTATGGCCTATTAACTCGCCTATTGCCATTGTATGGTTAATTGAACCACCTACCGTTCCTACGGCATTAGTAATGCCAAATATAGAACCACCTGACCCCGCAGTTGCCCTATCTACCAGATTCGGCACATTAAATGTTGTGCTGCCATCCCCTGCCCCCCATAAAACGCCAATAGCTGCGAAAAGGTTTGCGTAGGTCGTTCTCGAAACTGCGGCACCATTACATAGTAAAAAACCTGCTGGTGGGGTGGTGCCACCAAAATCAATTATTGCACCCGTTGGGAACGGCGCAACTACGGCCTCAGTGAGTAAGGTTAATTGAGCCGCAACAGTTGTTGGGTTTAGGTTTGTCGTATCATAATAGCCAACAAGTGCCGCGCCATTCGTTGTTGGTTGATTGTTTGCAAGCTCTGAGCGCAATGTTGACGTGTCGGCAGATTGGTTTAAAGTTGCTGCTATTACACCACCGATTGCACCCAGCCAAACCTGCCCTGGTTGTAAAATAGGGATTTGAACATTTGCATTAAGCGTGTCATCAGGAAAAAATGTATTCACAATGTATGACAAATTTCTATCTAAAGCATAAGATTTGTTTTGTTGTGCTATAAGCAATAATTTATCTAATGCCGCATCAAGCGTTACCCCTGAAAAATTTCGCGCGTCTGAAAATTCCGCGTCAAGTGATGCTGAAACATCACGTACTATAGTGACCGCAAAGCCACTTGGTGGTATGAAACCTGGGTTGAACGTTATAACCCCGCCAGTAGTTGGATCGAGATAAGGTGTAAATGTATAGGCCACGTTCCAGATATTTATATCGGCTGCGGGGTTTGGCGTAGCCGTTGAAAGCTGCGTATATACGTCAATATCTGGCGTGCCATCAATTTCAAGAGGCGTAAAAAAAGGCACGATATACATTGTAGTAATGCCATCGGCTAAATATTGAACAATGGTATTTTGCTGAGGTAAATTTGCCATTTTTATGTCCTTAAAATAATGAGGTTTGGCCAGGTTCTACGTAAGGTTTGTTGCCAAGGAATGAATCAACAAAAGGAGAGATGCCAGGAACCGTGCTAATTGGGTTTGCGACGTTGGCAAATTCTCGTGCTGCGTGTTTAGCACCTTTAAAATCACCCGTAGTTAGCGCAAAGGCTGTTTTTACTGGATCGTACAAGAACTTCCAAGTAGGCGTACCAAATAGAGCACCCGCTGCCGTCTTTGATGCTGATTTGTCGCTTAGGATAGAGCCAAAAACGCCGAGACCACCGCCTAACAATTTGGCAAAATATTTTGCCTGCTCTCCACGGCTCATATTTGCAGGATTTGGCGGCGTCAATCCATTGCTAATCGCGATTAAAGCTTCAGACAATGAAGCTAGCATTATAGTACCAAGGCTCTGATTTAACGCATACATCATCTTGCCTTGGAAACTATCAAAGTCTTGCATGCCACCTACCCATACGCGCCTAAAATACTGTATAGGATAGGCCTTAAACTGTGCAAACATTCGCCATATTTCTCCCCCAACATGACCAGGCCTGAAATTGCCTGTTGTAATCATGTTAGTGTAGCCTGTTGGGTTTAAAACTGAGAACTCATGCGCCGTGTCAAACATCGCAAATACTTTCCTGTATAAAGTCGATCCATATTCCGACAATGGAACGCTTTTATCTGAGTCTTGCCATAATTCCCGTATTTCGCTATCTGTCATGTTCGTGACATTATCGGTTGAGAATAAGCGTTTTTCTGTCTTTGAGCGGATTGCATCCCATTCAGGTTCGCTAATGTTAAAACGCTTTAAATATGCTTGCTGTTGATCGTCTAAGGCATTAAAAGTTTTCTTGGATTGCTTTCCATAGACCTTCATAATCGGATCCATGGCAGATAATTTATTGCCACGGTCAAGCGCATGCAATCCTATTCTATGAAAAAACTTATTCGATAGCCGGTTGACTGTATCGCCAACGCCGCTTAAATCTGAAAACCTTGAAATTGTACCACTATGCACATTGATTGTTGCTGACATTATCCTTGATAGTTCGGTACGACTTTCACTCGGCAATCTATCAAACATATTAACGATCGCATTTACGTAGGGTTTCCAGTAGCCCGCACCTGCACGTTGCGCGAACCCTGCAATGTTTGCGGTATCTGAGATACTTAACAAAGCAATCTTACCAAGCCTTGCAACGGATGTTATTGAGCGAATGCTCGCGCTAATGTTTGCAAAATTTGGGTTAACAGCACCTTTTGTAGCACCCAATAGATTATTAAATAGTGCGTCACTAGTTTGATGTTCAAGCCCATTCTTAATGGAATTTGCTTCAGCACCTTGTTTAGCAACTTGAACATGGCGCATTTCAAGCCACATCGATTGTGGGGCCGTACCAAATATTTCGGCCAAACCTACTTGCTGTCCTGAGGTTCTAATATCCATATGCCAAGATTCAACCAACGACCCTTGGCCATAATCTTTGTTCGACATGCCCCAGCTTTTCCAGTCTTTGTACTTGTAGAACATATGGCGCGTACGCTCTATTGCTTGCCTGTCTCTTGATACCGCGGCTTTTGTGAACAATGGTCCATTTCCTTGGATGATATTATCGAAGGTATTTCCTATAATCTCATTAACAATTGCATCATCAATCTGGCCTTCTACAGTCATAGCTCTTGTATCTCTAAATGTCGCCGGAACATCAATTCTTGATTTATGCATTTCAATCCAGGCTTCCCGACCAATCTTGAGCAATTTTGATTGATCGTAGGTGTTTCTAAAAAACCTATCTTGGTTCATCGCGCTTGCTTGCATCGCGTCGGATTTAATTAACATGGCATTACGTGGATCGATATAATCTCTTAAAGATTCCCCAATTTGCTGCACCATTTTGTTCTCATGTGTGCCACCATCAGCTACAGCAAATATTGCATCATCAAAGGTTTTTTCTTCAAGCGCGTCTAAATGCTCTTTGGACATTTTATTGAATGCTTGCGTAGTCAATAATTGTCTTGCGGCATTTGACGCAGTTTCTATATTGTAGTCTGTGTTCTTTGCGGTCTTCTCCAAGAAAGCTCTTGGTGCAATATCAGCATCCATCTTGGTTTTTATTGTGTCCCACTTCCCAATGTTCCTCGCAGCACGAGCTGAATCTTCAAGCAAAATTTCCATGTGCGCTTTGTTTATTTCACCCATTGCAGCTTCGCGGGCAAAGGGAACACCTGCGGTTTGTAGCTCTCTTGCTCGGCTATTGACTTGCTTGATATATCCCTCAAGCTCTTCACCTGTAAATAAATTAAGGGCTTGTCTAGCAGTATCAATACATTCCGCTTTGTTTCTAGTCATCATTCACCCAGCGCGCATGTTATTAACTCAGAAAGGGCTTTCTCGTTTTCAGTAAATTGCCTATACCGTCTTTCGCTTGATTCAAAATGTTCAGCCCCGTCTTTAAATTCAGACCTCTTGGCTTTCTCTATTGAGGCTTCATCATACAAAACTTCTGGTTTCATTGAGGCATCAACGGCAGATTTTTCTTTTGCTATACGTTCTTTATATTCGATTCCAGTTTCTGCAAATTCTCTAGCGTTTGGGATGGATGATTCCACTCTGCTAGAAAGGTATCTTTTAACAGCATCAGGATCAGCAAGGCGTGCGGCGCTAGTGTCAACCATATCCAGAAATTTTTTAAGAACGTTATTAAGCCCTGCTTGCTTTGCATTAGTAGCCTCCATATGAATTCTATCGAGCAAAACTTGTGCATGTGCGTCGACTTGTGACAAGTCCTCTAGCCTATAATATGCAGCCCTATTTTTAAAATCATCGATTAATTTGCCATCCGGCATCAATTTATCTTTGATATGTAGCAACTCTTCGCCTGGTTTGATTAACTTTATCTCTTTTAATGCATCTTTAAGCGCTAAGTGTTCCCCACTTTCATGCATAGCTCGAAACTTTGTCGTAGATTTGCCTTCAATCATTTTAATTTCATGCGCTAATCTTAGTTTTAACATTACTTTATTTGGTATATGGTGAGGTATTTCTGAACGTGATAATTTTTTACCATTGAGAGTTGAACTTTGATAATCCTTTAAATTTTTATACATATTATCTTGCGTTAATATATGCTCTCTTCCAATTCCCTTTGGTAGTTTCCTAGTTAAAGCCTCGTCAAATGCCCTTAAAGCTGCACTGTGCGCCTCAATTTTCAAACCTAAATTGTGTGTCATTCCACTCATAGCTTGAAACAAATTAGGGTTGTCTCGCATCGTAGCTATATAGCCGTCAAGCTCGTTATGTACAATGTAGCTAGATAACAATTGGTTTTCTTCATCACTGAAATTTGTTATGTGCTGGTCGAACAACGCGCTTTTTACATCGTGAACGCCCTGGTGGGTCAATACCTGGTTCCATACGCGACCCGTGACGCGATCGTATGGAATTTGCAACGACTGCATTATCCTTAGGCCCCCTTGATGAACCTTCCCCATATCATTGGGGTTTTCAAGGTAGTCTAGATACCACTTATGCATTTCAGGGGATATTAAGCCCTCGTCTTCCGCTTGTTGCAAATGATGTTGCAACTCTGAGACTTTGGCCTCGCGTTTTGCGACTACTCCGGCTTTGATTTCGTTCTCTTTTAATATGGCTTCATGGGCCACGTGCAGACGCGTCATTTCTGCTTCATGCGCTACTTTAGCAATCCCCGCCTTTCTTCGGCTTATGACCCCACCAACGCCTTTAAAGGCTATATATCCAGCTGCCAAAGGTGCCGCACCCAATAAGAAACCATAGTTATCGGATCCCCAATCTTGTATCGCGTGGCTTACATCAAGAGAATTTTCAACGGCGTTGTAATGCTCTGCAAAATGCTCTGGTATGATCATCCCCTTGTATCCCAAATAACCCTCTGTGGCTCCTGCGGCCAATGTACCAATACTAATATTTGGCACAAAATGGCTTGCAGCTTCAGGGACAAGTTTGGATATTGGAACTTGAGTTGATAGATATCTAGCTAATGCGTTCTCACTAGCCAAATCAAGTGCTAGTTCCCTCGCCCCAAATCCTATTGCTCCCGCAACGCCCGCACCAACGGCACCTCCCGCTAATAAGAATGGTGCCGTTGGAACTAAACCGCCTACAAGACTACTAATCTGGTTTGCTGCTATCTGGCCAAATCCTTGCCGTGGATCGTTTAGGGTTTCATTAATTGTAGAAAGTCTCGCTGCACTTTCACGCCGTGTTTGTTCAGTCGAGAGTCCAGGAAAAATATAATCACCAATCTGTCCTACTTGTTCGTAGGGTTTTCTAAAAGCTGCGGATGCCGTTTGACCAATACCAGGTTTAGGGGCAACATCATTAAATAACTCTCCTTGCCTTTCCCCGCCTAGCATTATTCAACATCCCATTTGTTAGCGTCTCCTGACCATCCCATGCGCTCATGCAATTGCTTGTCGTATTTATCGGCTTCTTTTCGTGTCTTAAATATACCCATGTGCTGGCCAGTTTTTAAATAATGTTCTGTGGCATCTTTAGCACTTACCTCTTTGCCATTGATAATCGTGGGCAATAAAACAGTTTTTCCATCAAATTCGCGCATGATAGTCTTTACCGTTTCATACTGCCCTTTTTCGTTCCAAACTTTTGGCCTATTCTCTAAATCAATGTTCCCTTCAGTCAATGGCCTAATAATATTAGGCTCTCCACGCATGTACCTTTTATTTGCTTGGGTCAATAGTAAATCAGGTCGTCTTACTTGTAATGGGTTTTGGTTCAAACTCAATTGCGGTTCAGCTTCCTTATAAACAGATTTATCTTGCTCTGCATATTGCCATACTGACTCACTAAATATTTTACTAAATGCAGGATGGCCATACTGGTCTTTTATATAAGTACCATCTGGGTTAACTACCATTATTCGGCCACCAGGCGAGCTAACTAATCTAGGTGGACTTTGGCTAAATATCGCATCAACCTGGGATTGGCTTTTATATTCAAGTAATGCCTTTTTCGTTTCATTAATTGCATGTGATGCCAATACTTGTATTTGATCATCATCCAATCGCACATCATTTGTGCTCACCACAAAATTAAATCCTGTCTTGACACCATAGGCCGTGTCCATGTTTTTTTGAAATGTATTCAAATAATCATTAACGTTTTTAAATTGATAATCGCTGTTTTTATCAGCTACTTGTTTTAGATACCTAACTGCCTGATCAACTTTTGAAGACTTCAGCTTTCCAGGATTGGGCTGCTGACCTAAATAAGTCATAATTGATGTTAATTTTGGTGCAATTAATTGCTCAAGTCTTTTATCAGAATATCCTTCTTTACTTGTATCCAATTGCAGAAATTTGTCCTGGCTATCTTTTTTCCCATCTTTCGCACCAAGATGGTCTACTTGCTGTGAAGCAAATAAATCAACCATAAAACCACGATCAGCTTTCCCTGCTAAGTTCCCAATTTCCATTACGGTCAATGCTTGTCTAGGATTATCTTGAAAGGCATTCATCATATAGACGCGATTTTTAGGGTTAAAGGTTAAGATATTTTGTATAGCACTATTAATGTCGCCGCCTTTTTCAAAGCCATTTTGAACCGCCGTTATATACTGATAAGGAATGGGTTGCCTTAAATAGTCTGGATAAAGCATCCCAATCCCCAACGCATCTACTTTGCTTACTAGATTATTGAGATTGTCATTTGTTCTAATATGCTTCTTATTTTCTGCTTGCTCTGCTGTGCCAAAGTTCACATCTTTGTCAATCGCAGTTTGTGTTTGCGCAAAATCCTGATATATTCTTGAGCCCTCAGGCGTTCCTGCTACAAAGTTTTGATAGTGGCCTGGTTGGTGGGCTTCATTAATGAAGTTATTTAATCTGTTCTTGTAGCCTTCCTCAACGGAACTTCGCTTCTCTTTTTTCTTCAATACATCTAGCTTATGGTTTAGTTCAATCCAAGACATACCACTGTTGATATCCCCTGTGGCCTTTGCTGCTCCCATCCCATAGTTTAAAACGTGGTCAAGGTCTGATGTTTTCTTAATCGATACTAAATCACGTGGAGAAATACGCTCGCCATTGGCAATCTTAGATTGAATGTCATTTATAGTTAGTTGTCCAAAATGATGATCTGAATTCATGGCCGTACTATGATCCATCGGCAAATGAGCATTGCTCATCGGAACCTGCCCTGGTTCCGTAGCGTGATAAGCACTTAAATCCGCAGCACTTAAAACGCCTTCCTTCATGCCTGAAACCAATTCCTGAGCAAATTCTAGTTCTTTTGCGAACTGCTTATGAATGTTAGCGCCCTCAACTGCTGTGATAATTCCAGCATTTACTTGGCCTTGCAGCGCTGCATACTGTGCATTGATTAATGCATCGGCTTTTGTTGGATCGGTAAACAAGTCCTTTCGAATAGATTGAAGCGTATCACCAAGAGATGATAAAGCTGCATACTTGGCGCGCTCTCTTGATAGTGATATAGACTTCTCAGCAGCAGTTAACTTCAACCCTCTGACAGTACTATCAGACATGTCCTTGAGGCTTAACCTGTCACCACGGTTTAATGATGCATCCCTTTGTATTTTACTGACTGTGTTTTCAGCGTTTTTCGCTATCGTCTCAGCGTTGCCTGGGTTCTTTAGTATCTCAATCTTGCTTTGGGCTTCTACGTCTTGCAACATCCCATGGGTTTGCAATAGGTTGGCTTTTGAGGCCTCAGATTCATATTCCGTGGCTTTTACAATGGTACGCTCTGCAATCTGACCAAAGGCTTGCGCCATGTTGTTATAACCAGTTGCCGCAGATCGTGAGGCCGGGGGGTTGATGATTGGGTTTGTTTCTTTATTTTGGACAATTTCAGCGGCCATTATATGTCCTCAACCTGTGGCAATTTAGGCGTGCCGCCTCTTGTTGGTACCTTTTCCCCGAAACTTACGAGATTTAACGCAAGATTTGACGCATCACCGAACAATTGGGCATGTAATGTATTTTTTACGTTCTGCTTTTCAATGCTTATGCCCTGCTGAGCCAGTGATTCTTCGGTCTTTTGGTTGGCTTCTTTTCTTGCCCCAATATTTATTGTTTCTCTTTGTATCGCATTAAAGCTTGGGCTATCAAATGCCACACCACGGGTTGCCATCTGGGCTGCTTGTCGGCTTAACATCTTGTCAGTCAATTCTAAATTGGCCAAAGTCTTTTGTTGGTACTGTAAAGCACTTAATTGTGATTGCTGATTAAGTGCAGATAGGTTCGCCTCTTCCGCTTCTTTTTCAGCACTCATTTTGCCTACGGTTGCACCAACTGAAATTGCAGCAAGTGCAAAACCTGCGGTTTCTAATCCCATATTTGCCTCATTAAATTACTGCCATATCTATTTGATACCCAATCGAGAGTATTTGTAAATCAAAAGGTGATGATTGTGTTATCACAATGGCCGCACCATCAAACCTATTATACCCTTCAACAGGTGAAAATATCGCCGTCCCTGTCATTGGCGTTAAAGGCAGTCCTATTTGTATATCCGTGAAGTTTTGATAGTTTACTAATATACCGTTAATTTGAAAGTCTAAGGATTGATAGTAATCAATGTAAATTCGCTCGATATGTTTTTTAAAGGGGGAACTTGTCGCGCTAAAATAGGGATACATTGGGATTATTTCTACGTCATAAAGTAGTCCTATTTGAACACTACCCACAATAAGCAATGGGTTGTTCACGGTAATCTCACCTTCTACGACCAAATAATCGTTACCAAAATCTTGCCCTTGATAGACAACTTGCACAGTATATCCATCAAACCTATCAAGCCCCGTTACGAGACCATTAGCACTCATTACA
>Ga0210398_10000786_pt1 | contig 35094 bp, 31 predicted proteins | sample IncBWC4OmetaG_FD_161047 | JGI IMG/M metagenome (GOLD analysis project Ga0210398, IMG submission 161047) | Forest soil microbial communities from Barre Woods Harvard Forest LTER site, Petersham, Massachusetts, United States - Inc-BW-C-4-O | ecosystem: Environmental > Terrestrial > Soil >... | reverse complement strand
CGCGGTCACAAGGCGGTGGCTGCGGGGCCCAGCCGGGCCGTATTGCCGTGCTGCCCGGCGCAGGTCCTCCTCGCGCTGGCGGGCGATCGCTGGCAGCAGGTACGAGTGCATTGATCTGGGCCTTTCACCTGGTGATCTATGGGGGTTCCGTCAGCCCGCCGTGTCGGCGGGCCTGGGGGAAGGTGACTGCCTGGCTGTTCTTCCGCTGGCGCGGTCACCGGTACGGGCGAGCGCCTTGGCCCGGACCACATCGGGGTCCCGTGGGTCGGGCGGCAGGACCTCCTGCCAGGGGCGCTCGCGCCGGACGTTCGGCCGGTGGATACGGATCTGCTGCACTGTTTCTCATCTCCCCGGTCAGCCACCCATCCCGGGTAGCCGATGGCGGACGGCCCGGCCCTGGTGGCCCGGCTCTTCGAGGAACGGTACGGATTCCCGCCTGGGTGGGGCGTCACCCGAAGGTGCCTGCCAGGTGGAATATCGCGGTGCGGCGAGCGGTCACCCGAAGGTGCTACCGGACAGGTTGGGGTGCGGTGTCGGGAGACCAGGCCCAGCTGCCGGGGCCCGCGCGGCGGCCTCGGTCCGGTTGGCGGCAGCGAGCTTGCCCAGGACGTGGGTCACGGTCATTTTGACTGTGTCAAGCGCCACCACCAGGTCGTGGGCGATGCGCTGGTTGGACCGGCCGGCGGCAGGCACCTTCGGGTGACGCCCCACCCAGGCGAGAGGTTCTCCAGCAGTACCAGCATCGCTAGTGACAGCAAGCCGGCTGTCTCAGCCTGTCGGCCGGATCATCGTGGCTGTCGGTGATGATCGGGCCTGGCAGCCATCCGCCGGCCGTCGCGGTCCCGGCCAGGGCACGCGGAGCGCTGGTCAAGGCCGTGCTTCGTGGCTGGTGCCGGTGGAGGCCGAGATGGGTCAGCCGTGGGCTTCGGCCAGGCCGATGCGGGTCTGTAGCCGGCGCAGCGACGCGGGCGCGTACCACGCGGCACGACCGAGTATCCGCTGGCAGGCCGGCACCAGCACGGCGCGCACGAGCGTCGCGTCGATGATCACCGCGAACCCCGCGCCGATCCCGAACAGCTGCAGGAAGCTGACTGTCGCGGTGCCGTTGGCGAAGAAGGTCACCGCGATCAGCGCTGCGGCGGTGGTGACGATGCGCCCGCTGCGGGTCAGCCCGTCGGTGACCGCGGTGCGGTTGTCGCGGCCCTGGTCGTGCAGCTCTTTGATGCGGCTGAGCACGATGACCTCGTAGTCCATGGACAGGCCGAAGACGATGCAGAACAGCAGCACCAGCATGCTGGTGTCCAGCGGCAAGGCGGTGAAGTGCAGCAGCCCGGACAGGTGCCCGTCCTGGAAGATCCACACCATGAGCCCGGCGGTCGCGGCGAGCGTGACGGCGTTGAGCACGAGGGAGCGGATCGGCTGCACCACGGACCCGGTGAACAGGAACAGCACGATGAACGTGGTAAGCACGATGAGCAGCCCGGCCAGCGGCAGCCGGGCGCCGATTGCGTGCGTCGTATCGATCAGCTCGGCAGTCTGGCCGCCGACGTAGACGCGGACGCCGTCCGGGTAGGGGAGGCCGCGCACGGTCCGCACCAGGTCCTGTGCGGCATTCGAGCGCGGATCGGCCGCGCTCACGACCGACAGCCGCTGCGCCGTAGGACGCGTGAGGGTCGGGTCGGCGGAGTTCGGGACGGCCGTCCCGTGGACGAACGTCGCGACGCTGGTCTCGACGCGAGCGACACCGGCCAGGCCGGAGAGGCGGGTCGCGTAGGCGGTCAGCGCGGCGCGTCCGAGCGGGCCGTCGGTGACGACGTTCAGCGCGGTGGCGCTATTGCCGGTGAAGTCCTCGCGCAGCACGTCTCCAATCGCTCTGCTCTGCGTGGTGGCCGGCAGCACCCGGTCGTCCGGCGTGCCGAACTGGATGTGCCGCACCGGCAGCGCGATCAGCATCAGCACGGCGAGCACCGGGATCGCGATCAGCGCCGGGCGGCGCATGGCCTGCCCGGCGAGCCGTCCCCACAACGGCGCGGCGGTGGACGGCTCGCGGTTGCGCGCCCACGGCAGCCGGCCAGAGTTCACCCGCCGGCCCAGCACGGCCAGCAGTGCGGGCAGCACCACGACCGCGGCGGCCATCGAGATGAGCACCACGCCGATCCCGGCGTAGGCGAACGAGCGCAGGAAGTACAGCGGGAAAATCAGCAGCACGGCGAGCGCGGCCACGACCGTCGCGCCGCTGAACACGATCGTGCGCCCGGCCGTCTGCACGCTGCGCACGACCGCCCCCGTCGGGTCCTGCCCGCGCCCGAGCTCCTCCCGGAAGCGGCTGATCATCAGCAGCGAGTAGTCGATGGCCAGCGCCAGGCCGAGCGCGGTGGTCAGGTTGATCGCGTAGATCGACACGTTGGTCACCGAGCCGAACAGGAACAGCTCGGCGAACGTGCCAAAGATCGCGATCATCCCGATCGCCAGGGGCAGCAGCGCGGCCACGACGCTGCCGAACGCGAACACCAGCAGCACCAGGATGATCGGCACGGCGATCATCTCGGCGGTGCGCAGGCTCTTGCCGACCTGTGTGGTGATGTCGTTGCCGATCGCCGCGCTGCCGCCGACCGTGACGTCGACCTGGCTGCTGTGCGATCGCAGGCTCGCCAGCTCCGACGAGCTGAGATTGAGGTCGCTCTTGGTGCTGCCCAGGATGAGCGCGTACGTGCCGTTCTTCGACCTCAGGCCGGGGTTGTGGGTCTGCCAGTAGGTCACCACGTTCGACACGCCCGGCACCGCCGCAAGACGGCTCGCCGCCTCGGCGCCCGCTGCTCGCGCGGGCGCGTCGTCAGCCGTCCCTGACTCGGCGTGGACGAGCAGGACGACACCGACAGAGCCACCGAAGCGCTGGTCGGTCAGCGTCTGCGCGGTTGTCGACTGGGCGCCCGGGTCCTGGAAGCCGCCGGTCTTCAGCTTGCCGAACGCGCCGAACCCGAGCACGCCGAACCCGATCACGACCAGCATCGCCACGACCAGCACCACACGGGCGCGGCGGACCACGAAACTTCCTATCGACCCGGTCGTACTGCGCCCCTGCCCCTTGCCCCGAAGGGCCGGGCCCCGGCTTTTTGCAGTGGTCATGTCATGCTCCCCTGGCTGCTGACCCCCGGGTGGCTGGGGCCTAGCCCGGCCCTGTTGGCCCGGCTCTTCGGGGAACGGTACGGATTCCCGCCTGCGTGGGGCGTCACCCGAAGGTGCCTGCTGGGTGGAATGTCGCGGCGCGGCGATCGGTCACCCGAAGGTGCTACCGGGGCGGCTGGGGTTGCAGTGTCAGGGGATGAGGCCCAGGTCGCGTGCGCGAGCTACGGCCTCGGTCCGGTTGGCGGCGCCGAGCTTGCCCAGGACGTGGGTCACGTGCTTTTTGACCGTGTCGAGCGCCACGAATAGGTCGTGGGCGATGCGCTGGTTGGACTTGCCCGCGGCGAGCAGCCGCAGTACCTCCAGCTCGCGGCCGGTCAGCGGCTCGATTAGGCCCGGCACCGTGCCGAGCTCCGGCCGAAGTGCTGCCGCGGCGTTAAGGTTGCCGTCGAAGGCCTGCACCAACCGGGCCAGGCAGCTGAGCGGGATAGGCCGGGCAGGGGCCTGTTTTGCCCGGTGGGCGGCCACCAGCTGACCGAGCAGGGCACCCATCGGCGGCCCCTCGTCGGCGAAGACCCGCACGTGGCCTTGCGGGCACGAGAGGGTGAGTGCCTCGACCAGGGCGGCCATCGCGGCGGGCTCGTCGCGGCTGGCCTGGTGTGCTAGCGCTTGCAGCGCGCGTATCTCGATAACGCTGCCGATGCGGCCCCCGGTTGCCGCCGGGGCGAGCAGCTGATCGAGCAGCGTGAGGGCCTGGCCAGGGCGGTCTTGCGCGAGCAGCACCCGCGCCAGTACCAGATAATCCCGCTCCTGCGGGTAGCCCGGTTCGTCGTCCGGGCGCAGGCCTCGCTGCTGGGTCCAGCGCGCAGCCGCGGCGGTGTCACCCTGGGCGAGTAGCAGCCGCGCCCGCTGCGACGGCACAGGGTTGAACAGGGTGATCACCTGCGGGCTCAGCCCGGCCTGCCCGGCCTCGCCCATCGCCTCCAGGGCCCCGGCCGCGTCACCTTGCGCGTGCCGGATCCGGCCCACGATAGCCAGGCCGGTGGCCAGCGCCGAGGTGAAGGCAAGTTGCCGGCACAGCGTGACCCCACGGGTGGCGTGGTCAAGGGCCGCGGTCAGCTCGTTCCGCTCGTACAAGACCTGGGCCAGGCCCACGTGCGCCGGACCCGTGAGGGCTGGCTGGCTGCTCTCACCGAAGGTGTCTAGCGCTTGCCGGTAGGTCGCCAGCGCCGCATCCAGGTTGCCCTGGGCGCGCTGCACCTCGCCCAGGTCGTACCAAACGCGCATGGGGAGAAAGCCAGCGAAGAGCGCGCCGACGGCCCGCCGCTCGGCGAGCACCTCTGCCAGGCCGCGCTCGGCTGGCCCGAGCCGGCCGTCCAGCCAGTCCGTCACCGCCTGGCTCCAGTGCACGAACGAGCGCATGAACCAGTCGTCCTCGCCCAGGCGGGCCAGGGCCTGCCGGTTGTAGCCGGCCGCGAGGGCGGCATCACCGCGCAGCCGCGCGAGGGAGGCGCGCAGGAACGCGATCCCGGCGGGGACATTGGCCAGCACGCTATCGCCTTGGGGCGGTCCGAGGGACGGTTCATATGGCTCGTCGCCGCTGACCGCAAAGGCGCGCTCGGCGTCATCGAGCAGGGCCTCGAGTGCTTCCAACTGGAACCCCTGGGCGGCGCCGTACGCCTGGGCCAGGCACAGGCGCGGGCGGGCGCGTACCGCCTGCGCCGGCAGTGCCGAAAGCCAGCGGCGCAGGGTCACGCCCTCGCTGCGGCCGAGCAGCTCCTCGACGTGCCGCTCCACCAGCCGGGCCGCCCAGGCCGCCTCCCCGGCCGCCAGCGCGTGCCGCACCGCGTCATCGGCCAGGTCATGCTCCTGGCACCAGGCGGCCGCCGCCCGGTGCAGCGCCGGCACCCGGCCGGGCTGCTCAGCCTGCAGCCGGGCGCGCAGCAGATCGGCGAACAGGTGATGGTAGCGCCACCAGCCACGCACCTCATCCAGCGGCACCAAAAACAGGCCCGCCCGCTCGATGTCGGCCAGCATCGCCTGGCTGCCAGCCCGGCCGGTGACCGCATCACACAGCTCGCCGGTCAACCGCTCCAGCACCGAGGTCTCCAGCAAGAATTCTCGTACCTGCGGGTTCTGCCGCTCGAGTACCTCCCCGGTCAGGTAGTCCAAGATGTAACGATGGCTGCCGCTAAACGCCGCCACGAACCCGGCGGTGTCCGCCTGTCCCCGCAGCGACAGGCCAGCCAGTTGAAGCCCCGCGGCCCACCCCTCGGTGCGGGCCGTCAATGTCGCCACCGCCGTGCCGGGCAGGTCAGCGCCGATCGCTTCGCGCAACAGCGCCGCCGCCTCGTCGGCGGTGAAACGCAACTCGGCGGCACGCAGCTCGGCGAGCTGCCCACCAGCCCGCAGCCGCGCCAGCGACAGCGGCGGGTCGGACCGGCTCGCCAGCACCATCCGCAGCCCCGGCGGCAGGTGCTCCAGCAGGAACAACAGCGACCCATGGACTGGCTGGGAGTCGATCAGGTGGTAGTCGTCCAGAACCAGCAGCAGCTCGTCCTCACGGGGGTCGGCTGCTAGTTCGTTGATCAGTGCCATCACCAGCCCATCGGGGGAAGACGCCTCCAGCGGACCCAGCACAGGTCCGTCAAGTTCGCCTATTCCTGGGCGTGCCTGGCCTAGCGCGGCGACCACGTGCCGCCAGAACCGCGCCGGGTCATTGTCACTGACGTCTAGCGACAGCCAGGCCACCGGCCGGCCGCCGTGCCGGGCCCAGTCGGCCAGCAGGACAGTCTTGCCGGACCCGGCCGGGGCGCAGATTAGGACCAGCCCTCGCGCTAGCCCCTCCTCCAGCCGACCGACCAGCCTCGGGCGTGGCACAAAACCCGGCCGCCGACGGGGCACATGCAGTTTGGTGGCCAGCAGGACATCCTGCCCGGACATGGCAGCCCCGGCCGTTGCCACCACGGGCTGGTCAGCCATCGGCGACCTACCGCTCAGTGCCACCAGCGATCCTTGCTCCAGCCGCTGTGTGCGATCAGTGTAACGGCTGCCTGACGGCCGCCGCGGCCCCGCGCCGTCACGCCGTGTCCGTTCCAGTCACCCACCGTCCCGCACCTGCCGCCGAGTCGCAGGGGGACACAAGCGCCGGCCGGCGCCATGACTTGCCACCCCGGCCCCCTGCCGACAACCGGCCTATAACCGGCCAGCCAGACACCCCCCGCCCCATCGCGGGCCCGCCAGGCGGCACTTCGTGCCAGCAGGCCCCGCCGCCAAAGATTCCACCTGATAGGTACACCTTTGGGTGACGCCCGGCCCCAGCGGCCCCTCATACCGTGCCGGTGAGGGAAACGCACAACCGGCAGGAGACAGCGATGGCTGCGCTCGGGCTCGCCCTCTTCACAACCAGTTCTCCCGCCACCGGCCACCCCGTGCCGCCCGTGCCCACCGCCGGGCTCCACACTGTCTTCGCGCTCACCACACGGCCGCCAGGCGGGGCCGCTGGCCGCCCAGTCGGCCGCTCCCAGTGCGGCCAGCCCAAATGAACTCACGAGGTGATCTTGATGATAGCTAGCCAGCCCACCCTCCGCCGGGTCGCGGCCGTATGGCGGACTGCCCGCCGCGCTGTGCCGGCACTGCGGGCCATCCATGACGAGCAGGTCCTCATGTGGGAGCTGTTCTGGCAGTCCAGCCGCGCCGCCGTGGACCGGGCCGGGCCGCTGGCCTGGCAGGCCAGCCTGGACGGGCCCCGGCGGATCGGCAGCGCCCTGCCCACCCCCAAGGACGCCAGCTTATGCAGCACGCCATGAGTGGCACCGCGCGACCGGGGCCGCGAGCGGATGCTGAGGCGATGGCCCCTCCGTCCGGGCGCTGGCTGGGGCTGGAGTGAGCGCCTCCGGCGGGCCTGCCCGGTATGAGATCCGCGTGGCGGGTGTCCTGGACGGCCGGTGGGCCGCCTGGTTCGGCGGCCTCCAGATCAGCGGCCAGGGCGACGAGACGATCATCTGCGGCCTGCTCGCTGACCAGCCCGCGCTGCACGGGCTGCTGACCAAAGTCCGCGACCTCGGCCTCTGCCTGATCTCCGTGCGCCGGCTGGACACCGGCCAGGCCGGAGACAAGGCACCATGACCAGACCTAGCCTCCGCCGCGGCCGAGGCCCGGCGGCCGTTCCGCCATCGGCCACCACAACGAGCCCTGAGCCAGAACTCGCGGCCGGAACAGGATTATCAGCAAACTTGGAGGAAGACATGACCGAGATCCTGGGCACCGACGGCGGCCAGATCGCGGATCAGGTGACCGGGCTGACGGCGGCCGCCGAACAGGTGGTCGCCGCCCGGCCGGAGCTGGTGTGGGACCTGGTCGCAGACATCACCCGGGTCGGCGGGTGGAGCCCGGAATGCATCCGGGCGGCCTGGCTCGGGGGGCCCGGCCGACCGCAGCCCGGCGCCAGGTTCACCGGGCACAACCGGCTCCCGAACGGCTTGGAGTACGAGGTGACCTGCGTGGTCACCGAGGCGGACCGGCCTCGCGCGTTCGGGTGGGTGGTCCTGGATGACAGCGGTGACCCCGCCCGCCCATCCTCGTCGTGGCGGTACCGGATCGACCCGCTCCCCGGCGGCAGCAGAGTCCGGCAGCGTTTCACCCACGGACCCGGCGCCAGCTTCCTGCGCGCAGTCGCCGCCGAAGCGCCGGACCAGGCCGCTGAGATCATCGCCGCCCGGCGGGACGGGCTGCGGGCCAACATGACCGCCACCCTGCGTGCGATGAAGGCCGCCGCGGAATCCTCTCACCCCACCGGCGCCGACCCAGGATAATGCGCATCCGGGCCTGGCTGACAGGGCCGCGGCGCCGCTGGGCCTGGCTGAGCCGCCGACCGGCCGCGAATTGGAGGTGCTGCGGCTGATCGCCGCGGGCAGGTCAAACCAGCGCATCGCCCGCGACCTGGTCGCGGCGCTCGACACGGTCAAAAGCACATGACCCACATCCTGGGCAAGCTCGGCGCCGCCAACCGGACCGAGGCCGCCGCGTGGGCCCGGCAGCTGGGGCCTGATCCCCTGACACCGGCCTCCAGCCGGCCCGGTAGCACCTTCGGGTGAGGGATCGCCGCGCCGCGATATTCCACCCGGCAGGCACCTTCGGGTGACGCCCCGCGGCGGCCCGGATTCGTACCGTTTCCCCGAGGAGCCGAGCCACCCATCCACTGACGGAGGATGCCATGTACGACCCGCCTGCCTATCTATGGGCGATCACCATCGCCGGGCCCACCGGGATCGCGGCTGCGACCTGCATCGTGCTGTACGGCGGCGCGAAACGCGCAGGCCTGGGCCGAAGGCGCGCAGCGCTGCTCGCCGGGGCCGCAGCCGTCCTGCTCGGCGGCTGGTTCACCGCCACCGCGCTCATCGCGGATCACGGCTGGTACCACACGCTGCCGTGGTATCCGGTCGCGGCGGCCGGGTTCCTGGGCGCGCTGCTGGCGCTCAGCCGGATCCCGATGGTGGCGCGCACCCTGACAGCCCCGGGCATGCCAAGCCGCCTGTTGCTCCCGCACTCGTTCCGGGTGGCCGAGGTGGCCTTCCTGCTCTACCTGGCCCTCGGCCACCTGCCCGCGCTGTTCGCCCTGCCCGCAGGCCTGGGCGACATCGCCACCGGTATCGCCGCGCCGTTTGTCGCATACAGGCTCGCGCGGGGCACGGGCCGCCGCGCCGCCCTGTGGTTCAACGCGTTCGGCATGACTGATCTGGTCGTGGCTCTGGCCCTCGGCGCCCTCACCGGATTCCAGCTGCTCAACGTCACGCCGTCCGGTGTACCGCTCACCGAACTCCCGCTCGCACTGGTCCCGACAGCAGGCGTGCCGTTGCTGTTCGCCCTGCACATCACCTCCGTGTCCGCGCTGGCCAGAGCCTCACGAACGCCAGCCGCCGGCCCGCTCCTTGCCGCTGCGGCGCCGCGTCTTGCTGTGGCGCCAAGCCCGGCAGCCGGTGCCCGGTGAAGCACTCAGCGCCAAGGAGAAGACAGTGCAGCTCAAGATCGATGCGCTCAAGGAGACGGCGGCCTGGCCGGGCGCCGGCCAGTGCACCCCCGTCGTCCTCGCCAGCCAGCTCATGGCCGCCGGGCCCTACCAGCAGAGCCATCCGCCCGCACGACTGTACGCCGGGCGTAGGCCCGGTCAACGGAAAGGAAACGCAATGAACACCCGGAGTCCATACCCAGACGCCGAGGTCGCTGAGATCTCCCCGCCCAGGTTCGTCCTTGACCGATCCGGTGAGCGAGGTCCAGCGGTCCCGCTCATGGGTCCCGCCGACCACGGCAGCGCCAGCCCGCTGATGGGCCCGGGCGCCCCGGGCACCGTTACCCCGCTGATGGGCCCGGCCGCCCCGGCCACCGTTACCCCGCTCCTGGGTCCCGCCGATCGCGGCACGATGGTCTCCCTCATGGGTCCCGCCGATCCGGGCACGGCCACGCCGCTGATGCTCCCAAGCCGGTAATGCCTCGCGCAGACCGCAGGACGGACCTCTCGCCCGGCCCGGCCGCCGCCCGGCAGGCGGGCCCGGGAGAACCGAGCACGCTCTGGCCACCGGCACGGCATCCCTCTGACCCGCAAGTAGCCCGGCGCGAAAGGCGTTGACGTGACAGACATCCAGATCCAGACCCAGTACTCGACCGGCGTTTCCCGGCAGGCCATCGAGAAGGCGCTCGTCGCCGCCGGGAAGGACCTCGGCCACCTTCGGCCCGCGGACCTCGCTCTGCTGGAGGACTTCCACACGATGGGCCGCATCGCCACCATCCAACTGGCCGACCTGGCCGAGATCACCCCCGACGACGAGGTCCTCGACGCGGGCAGCGGTATCGGCGGAACCGCCCGCTACGTCGCCGGACGCACCCGCTGCCACGTCGTCGCCGTGGATCTCACCGAGGAATACTGTGCGACCGCACGGTGGCTCAACCAGCTTGCCGGGCTTGACGACCGTATTTCCGTGCGCCAAGCAGACGTCACCGACCTGCCGTTCGACGACGCGACCTTCACCCTGATGTTCAGCCAGCACGTGCAGATGAACGTGACCGACAAGGCCCTGCTCTACCTGGAGGCACGCCGGGTCCTGGCTGCCGGCGGCAGGCTGGCTCTGTGGGACATCGCCGCCGACGAGAACGGCGAACCCGACTTTCCGATGCCCTGGGCCGACCGGCCCGAATACAGCCATCTGACCACACCCGACCGGTTGCGCACGGCCATCGAAACCTCCGGGTTCGAGATCGAGCAGTGGAACGACCTCACCGACCAAGCGGCCACGACGATGCAGACGCTGCTCACGTTGCCTCCCAGCCCGATCGGACTGCGGGCCTTCGTCCCCAACTTCGAATCGAAAGCCCAAAACCTCACCGCCGCGCTCGCCGACGGCCGGCTCCGCGCCATCCAGGGCCTCGCCCGAGCGGTCTGAGACGCGCCGCCATCCGTTCGGCCAGGAGGCGAACTATGAGTTCGAAGATCGTCATCATCGGCGCCGGCTGTGCGTCATCCATGCGGGCCAGGCCCGCCGCGCGCTCTCAGCATGCAGGGAATCCGCGAGAGCGACTTCGCGCCGTCGGCCCCGCCGTCCACCCAGCTGGCGGCCCGGCAGCCGCAAACGACCGCCGCAAGTGGCGGCGTCCGGCGACAGTGGTCGCGACGCCCAGTCCGCCCGGGCACCCGCCGCCCGGCGTATCGCTGACCGGAACCAGGGCCACGGCGATTCTCAGCGCATCACCAGGCCGGGCAGCATAATCAAAATTCGGCGTGCGAAGCGCTGCCATCGCGCCGACCGCGAATGGCGGCCATAACGGCGGTTCTCGCGCCTGCTTGGGATAGGTGGTGAAAGCGGGAGGTATGACTCGGGGTGTACAGCCGGCCATCTGGTCATGGCTGACTGCGCTGGCCTTGGCCTCCGCGAGCCTGGCTTCCGCATCGGACACTGCCTCGATGCCGGTCCCGCGCCGGCCGCCCCCGCCGGGGCCGCACAAGCGCCGTCGTGCCCGCGCGGCCCCGGCGGCCAGGGTGGAGCTCACCGCGGGCGGTGACGTGCGGGCTTTGACGACGTGCGGCCAGCCCGCGGCCCGGTGAGCTGGCCGGCGTCCTTGTCGACGACGCGGACGCCGGGCGCGAAGTGCGCCACGGCGGCGGTCATGCGGTCCGTATCCAGGCGCCACAGGTTCGCTGCGCGGCTGGCCAGCAGCATGTCGCCGCTGACAGGCGTAAGCGCGCGGGCTGTCACCTGGCCGGCCCGCCGGCCACGGCGCCCGGCCAGCGGCGGGGCGCCTTTATGGCGGGCCACGGCCACGTACCGCACCGAACGGCCGTAGGGCATCGGCTGGCGCCAGAGCACCACTTCCCTGACGTCGGCCCACGGGATCAGGCGGGTGGTGGAGCGGTACCGCCCGGGCGAGCCGCCCAGGGTGATGCCGCTGGCATCGACCCGCAGCGCCACCCGGCGGGTAGCGATGTTCGCGATGAACACCAGGGCGCCGCCGCCGAAAAGCACCAGCGTGACCACCCGCAGGGCCAGCGACATCGGCGCCGTGACCGCGATCAGGACGAACACGGCAGCCCCGATGATCAGGCCGCCGCTGCGGCCGTTCCACCCATAGCGGGCCACATACACGCCAGGCTCAGGACTCACACCGCTCATCATGTCCCAGCACAACGCACACGACCAGGCTTCGCCACGCACTCCCAGCCAGGCCGCCTCTCGCCGATTATTTACGTAGGTGGATGATCTTCGATTTGAAGCTGTCCGCGCGCATATCAGCCCGATATGGACTATCGCGGCGGCGGGAGAGACGCCTCGGCGGCGTCTTGCTAGCTAAAGCCTGATAGATCCGTTCCCTGAAAGGAGGCCATGACTGTGGGGCTTGTTCTGCGCGATTATAAGGTCGTGCCGTGTTAGTCGGAGAGAAACTCCCCGATGAGCTGATCGATTTCAGGAGGTGGCAGCATGGCGCGCGCAATCGTCACGCCGTCGACCCGCGGCTTGTAGTGCCTGCCGATGAATTGCATGAACACCGCGTCGAGAACGTCTTTCCCTGGCGCGATGTCGAGCAAATCAGCGCCTGAGTGTGCTTCGACGCCAGCGGCAGTTCCGTCCCACAGTCGGGTCACCTGTTCATGCAGGGCCACGGGTGTCATGAGGCGCTCCAGGACTGCCGTGCTGATTTCCGCCGCGCTTGCTCCGGCGAGTTCATGTCGTAGATCAGTGTCCATGAGTTGCTGTGGAGGCACGATTTGGCGTGCGACTCGATTGACGATAATCGTGTTGCGCAAGCTCTCGGCAGCGGCGATCATAGACGCCTCTATGTCGGCTGCGGACGGCGCCCGGGTACCGGGAGGTACTTGCATTTCAAACACGGTTGCAAGGGTTACCACGTCGAGCAGGTAATTCTCCAGTTCACGGCGGGCCAGGACGTGGACAGTCTGCGAGTCACGAAGCTTCCTGATGACACGCGGAGAGAGTTCGTCGCGATCGCGTATGTATAGAACCTGGCGAAGCCCGAGCCGGTCTGTCCCGGCCAGCCAGTCAGCCAGTCTTGCGGCGTGCCGGGCGTTGTCGCCTCCCTGTCCTTGTAGGACGGCAACACGGGGATTGCGCAGCATTTCAGGAAACCAGACTCTGAGGACATCCTCGTCACTGGCACCTTCGACGATGATTACCCGGTCGGCGGACAAGATGTCCGACGGGTGCACACCAAGCGAATGCAACACTGCGAGGCGATCCTCGCCGACCGGGTTGACGTCCGATGAGTCGTGCTCGCGGGTGACTAGCCGCAGCCCGTCCCCGCCAGGTGCCCAGTCGAGCATGACCGTGCTATGGGTTGCCGCCACGATCTGCTTGTCTGCTGCCCAAGACTGCAGCAGGCCCAGCAGTGCACGCTGGGCCGCCGGATGCAGATTGGTCTCTGGTTCCTCGACGAGCAGGATGAACGGAGGTCCTTCCATGAGCCCGACTGTCAGGACCATCAGGAGTTGCTCTACCCCGGTACCGAGGTCTTTCATGTTGATGTCGCCGGTGTTGGTTTCAAAGACGACTCGTTGTCCGCCGATAGTGCGGACTTGCAGCTGCCCTATCCCCGGTACGATCTCGGCTATCAGCTCGCCCAGCCGCTTGAAAAGCAGAGGCTGGTCCGTGACCAATCCGTGGAGAACGGCCGATAGGTTGGCTCCGGTCGGGTTCAGTCGCTTATCGCTGGCGAGGCCTTGGCTGCGTTCGGTGCCCTGCCGGAGCGCTCGAAAATGGTAGTAACTCGATCGCCATTTCGTTAGCGGCTCGCTGATCCAGCATGCCTGAGGCGATCCGTGCACCAACCCATCGAGCCAGTCTGGGCGCCCGACGCTCCTGTCGGCTCCGACCAGGTCCATGGAGTCAGGGGAAGGACGATTGCCCTGCAGCCCGGCGGCTATGGAGAGATTCTGCCTGCCGTTTTCCAGCTCCATTGTGGTATTGACCCGGCACCCGCCGGGCGAGCCGACGTGTTTGAGGGAAGAGACGTCGCCTTGATCACCAGCAACCACGTCCAGCGCGGAGAGCAGGGCCGACTTTCCGCTGTTGTTGGCGCCGACGATGAGCACCAGCCCGTTCTCAGGTAGCCGAAGACCCGCATGGCGGAAGGCCCGGAAATTCTCTACAGATACCTCGCGCAGTAGCACATCAGAAGTCTGGCACCACCGAGCATGTTGCGCTCACAGCGCCGAGCCATGTGTCCAAGGAAACGGTCCCGCTTCGCAGTTACCTGCCGTGACGACTTGGCCGGTCCGCTCCGCGGCGTGGTGTCGTTGCCAAGACGGCGCCGTCGCCTGCCATAGGGCTGAGTCGGGTCGCGTCACTCTCGTACCAGGCCGCTGATGGCCGCGCGCTTGCCTTACGCGACGCCGCGGGAGGTCCGTGCTGAACCGCCTGCGCCCCTATACGTGCCCGACTGAGCGGTCCCCAATTCATTCGCGCTGGTCACGCCGGCGAGGGTGCTCCTGGCTAAACCGCCAGCTTAGCCTGCGAGGGTTTGGATCAAGCATGTACGTCGCCTACGCGCCAGGACCACCGGCTCTGGATACCCGCCATGAGCCAGATAGTCATCGACCACTGCCTACGGCGGCTCGGGCGCGCTCACCAATCGAGGCTGATGCTCGCACCCAGTATCGTTTATCTTGGCCTGGCCAGGCGCGCGCCTTGTCGGCTGTCACCGCGGCTTTCAGCGGCGGGGAGGTGAACAGCAGGTCAAGCGCCCCCAGAGTCGTCCGGACCTGTACTGGGCGCTGTTCGGGAGTCAGCAGGTTGGCGGTCCCGCTTGAGGCTAACCGTCAGCTCTGCGATTTCATCGCCACCGACCGGAGATACTACCGCACTCCGCTAAGCGCGGAACAATATCAAGCGTGATATGGTTTCAGTATGTGGGAAGTCGCCTACCTGCCCGAGGCGGTGGATGAGCGGGCCGAACTGACGGCCAGGGACCGAGTCGCCGTGGACAACGCGGTTGCCAAGCTCGAGGCCATGGGGCCAGCGCTGCCTCATCCGCACTCGAGCAACGTGGAGGGGGGATGACCTGCGGGAGTTGCGCCCCCAAGCGGGCAAGAGCCCGTGGCGGCCGCTCTACCGGAAGGTAGGCGACCGATTCGTCATCGCCGCGGTTGGGCCTGAGGCGAAGAAGAATAAGCGCGGGTTCGACAAGGCGTGTGAGCGCGCGATCGACCGGCTCGCCAAGCTCGAAGGGGACGACGGAGAGCAGGAAGCGGAACAAGGCCGGAACGAAACAGAAACTCAACCACAAAAAGGTAAGAAGCAAGAACCTTAGAACAGGAACAGGAACAGGAAGCATCGAACTGACATGGTAAAGCTCTCGGAACTGAAGACAGCCGAGGAAGTCCGCGCGAATGATATGCAGGACCCGGAGTACAGGCGCGAGTACGAACGGACGCGCCTAGCCAACGACGTCGCGATTAGGGTGATTCAGTACCGGGTGACGCACGGCCTGTCACAGGCTGAAATGGCCAGACGTCTTGGGATGCGCCAGCCGAATGTTGCGCGCTTGGAGTCCGGCGAACATGAGCCAACGATCGCTACCCTGTCGCTGCTAGCTCAGGTACTGAAGCAGGACTTCAGCATTGACGTCAAGCCCAGCCGGATGCGACTCCGGCGTCCCGCCCCGACTACTGCCGAGCTAGCGTCGAGCCGTAGAGCCGTCCAAGGCGGACGCCGTGCCCTCGCCCCTGCTGCTTCTGCCAGCCCAGCCCGATCACCGAGGACGTCTGCGACTAGGCATGAGCGAACCAGCCAACGACCCGCAGGGTCTGGATCCGCACTATAGAAATAGCCCTCGTGCGAACTGGTGCTGTCTCGTCTGCTCCTCACTGGCCGCGACCCCTCGGCCTCAGGAGCAGCGTCGCCGTCCCGAACCCCACGTTCGGGTTACCCGTGGCCGTGGCCGACGGGAAGTCATGCGCACAGGTCGCAGCGTCACGATCCGGCTCGACGTAGGCCGAGCCATTCATCAGCAGCGGCTACCTCCCAGCCCGGTCTGTGGCTCCCGGACGACTTGTAGATCGCGGACTACCTGAGTGCGTGGTGTTCCAGATTGACCTGATCTGCAGCCACATTCACGCCGATACCGTCGCCCCAAAGGCGATCCAGGCGGGTCCGGGCGCGCCTCGAGGTCGCGATGCGTAACCACGGCTCCCCGCAAGTCGGCGGTCAGTCTGGCAGAGCGCCCGGCCCGGTTTCCGGCTCCCCAGAAGAACGGGCCGGCCGTCGGCGTGACCGTGATGTCCCACCCGAGGCTGCGGAGCTGCCTTTCCAGCTCCGCCGGCTCATGCGGGCGCATCCAGCCTCATCTGACATCACCTAGCCGCCCTACGAGTTCGCCTGATACTTAAACAGGTCGTCGGCGGTCCAGTGGGCAAATAGAAAATAGAGAGGTGACGGCGATGGTCGGCAGGATTGAGACAAAATTACCACCAAGGTCAGCCCGAGGCCGGTCACCGAGACCGTCTCGCGCCTTACTGGCATATGTCCGCGAAGGGCCTGAAGGTCTTCGCCGTGATCGACCACAGCGCCGAGGCGAGTCGAGTCGAGTCGGCTTGCAGCTACGCGAAACCGCGCTGGTGGGGTTCGGCGATCCGCCCGCCGGCACGCCGGTAATGGTGGCCGCGCTCTACTTTCCGCTCAAGGTGCCGATCTGGGACGGCGCGGGGCAGGCGGAGGTCAGCTACTACGGCCCCGCCGCGCTCGCCTCGCGTTACGGCCTGAGCGCCGACCTAGCCGCCATCGATCCGGTTACCGGCGCGCTGATCGCTCGGTGGCGCCGTTATCAGGAGCCTTCGGCGCCTGGCTCTTCTGCGGTGTCCGGTTGCGTGTGTACCTGGGTTAGCTGAAAGGCGCGTTTATAGACCACGTTGCTGGCACTGGCCAGCATCATCGCCGCAGCGCCCAGTCTCATAGCCGCGTCACCCATGTCATGTGCCATGGTCTCGCTGGCGTCATTTATGTTCTGCATGCAATGTTCCAGGGTCTGCTGGACGTCTAGGGGAGTGCTCATTGCGGCTCCTTTCCAGCCATGGCTGGCCTGACCAGTCACGACCAGCGCGACGGCGTCGGCCGGAGAAGTCTCGTCGACTGGTATCGGGCCGGGCCGGCACTCGGACTCGAGCGGCCCCGTCGTAGCCAGACGCTACCTACGTGTGGCCGCCTGTAACGTCCTTTATCGCGGGCTCATCGTATAGCCGCTATTACAAAACGACATACCCGGCCCTCCCCGCGGGCCGCTGCGGTCAGCTCAGAGGCGGCGCGGGCTGATAGCTGTCCGGGAGCGGCGTCCCGGTCTGCGGCGACTTGACCTCGACGATGTCATCGCGCATCGGCACAAGCAGAGCGAGCAGCTCCCTCTGCTCGGTCTCGGGGACCTTGAACTCGCCGAAGGTAGCGTGACAGGTTGCTACTGGCCTTGCTCCGCCCACATCCGGACGGCGTCTATCAGGACTCGCAGCGCCGCTGGGCAGGCCCCGGCAGCGTCCAGCGGGTTGACTACCTCAATGCCGCTGCCGCTGGCTTGGAGGACGATCTCCGTGCGGACGGTGTGCGCGGTGAGCGTGACGGGCCGGCTCGCCTTAGCACTGGATCCAGTCGCAGTCATGGTCTCGGGGTGCGATGAGTTTGCGGCCTGGCAGCCGTCAGAATGTCCGAGGGCTGTGATAGGCCGGTGGAAATGGAGCGAAGGCCTGGTCAGGCTAGGGTCGTACCCGGGCGGGCCGCCGCGCCTGGCACTGGCGGAAGGGGAGTGCAGATGAGTGGCGTACGGGTGCTGGTGGGCACGCGCAAGGGCGCGTTCGTGCTGAGTTCGGATGGCAAGCGTGAGCGGTGGGACGTCAGCGGGCCGCATTTTGCCGGGTGGGAGGTCTACCACGTCAAGGGGTCGCCGGCGGACCCGGACCGGCTGTACGCCTCGCAGTGCAGCAGCTGGTCGGGGCAGGTGATCCAGCGTTCCGATGACGGCGGCGTGACCTGGGAGCCGGCGGGCAACAAGTTCGCCTACGACGGTGTCCCCGGGACGCACCAGTGGTATGACGGGACACCGCATCCATGGGAGTTCGAGCGAGTCTGGCACCTCGAGCCGTCGCTGGACGATCCGGACACGGTCTACGCCGGGGTGGAGGACGCCGGGCTGTTCCGGTCGACCGACGGCGGCCGGCAGTGGCAGGAACTGCCCGCGCTGCGCGGCCACAAGTCCGGGCCGTCCTGGCAGCCGGGCGCGGGCGGGATGTGCCTGCACACGATCATCCTGGACCCGGCCAGGCCCGGCCGGATGTTCGCCGCCATCTCGGCAGCGGGCGCGTTCCGATCCGATGACGCGGGCCAGACCTGGCGGCCGATCAACCACGGCCTGCACTCGGAGGGCATCCCGGACCCCGACGCGGAGGTGGGGCACTGCGTGCACCGGCTCGCGATACATCCCTCCCGCCCGTCGGTGCTGTACATGCAAAAGCACTGGGACGTCATGCGCAGCGATGACGCGGGCGAGTCGTGGCACGAGGTCAGCGGCAACCTGCCGACCGACTTCGGGTTCCCGATCGACGTGCACGCGCACGAGCCGGACACCATCTACGTGGTCCCGATCACCAGCGACGCTGAGCACTTCCCGCCGGAGGGCAAGCTGCGCGTCTACCGGAGCCGGACCGGCGGGGAGGAGTGGGAGGCCCTCACCAGCGGCCTGCCGCAGGAGCACTGCTACGTCAACGTGCTGCGCGACGCGATGACGGTCGACACCCTCGACTCGTGCGGCGTCTACTTCGGCACGACGGGCGGGCAGGTGTACGCCTCAGCCGACGCGGGCGACAACTGGGCGCCGATCGTGCGGGATCTGCCGGCCGTGCTGTCGGTCGAGGCCCAGACGCTGCCATGATCCGGGTCGTGCTGCCCGCGCACCTGCGGGCCCTGGCCCGCGTCCACGGCGAAGTCGAGCTGGACGTGGCGGGCCAGGTCACCCAGCGCTCGGTGCTGGACGCGCTGGAGGCCCGCTACCCGGCGCTGGCCGGGACCATCCGCGACCACGATGGCGGCGCGCGACGGGCGTTCATCCGGTTCTTCGCCTGCGAGCAGGATCTGTCCCACCAGCCGCCGGACACCCCGCTGCCCGAAGCGGTCGCCTCGGGCGCAGAGCCGTACCTGATCGTGGGGGCCATGGCGGGTGGCTAGCTCAGGACAGGCGCGCCGGCCCGGGCGCACCAGGCCGGGGATACGTGACGTCGTGGCGGCGGACTCATCCGGGCGGATCGCGACCGGCCTGCGGGTATCGGTGACCGACCGGTGCAACCTGCGCTGCAGCTACTGCATGCCGGCCGAGGGCCCGGACTGGGCTGGCGAGCCCCGCGCTGCTGACCGACGGCGAGATGGCCCGCCTGATCGCGATCGCGGTCCAGCGGCTGGGTATTACCGAGGTCCGCTTCACCCGCGGCGAGCCGCTGCTGCGCCGCGGCCTGGCCGGCCTCATCGCCGCCGCGGCGGCGCTGCGCCCGCGCCCGGAGATCTCGCTCACCACCAACGGGATCGGGCTCGCCCGGCTGGCCGGGCCGCTACGCAACGCCGGGCTGGACCGGATCAACGTGTCCCTGGACACCCTCTCGCCCCAGACGCTCGTGACGCTCGCCCGGCGCGACCGCCTAGCTAACGTGCTGCCCGGCCTGTCCGCCGCGGCCGCCGCCGGGCTAGCCCCGGTCAAGGTGAACGCGGTGCTCATGCGCGGCGTCAACGATCATGAGGCCGCGCCGCTGCTGCGGTTATGCCTGGACCGCGGATACCAGCTCCGGTTCATCGAGCAGATGCCGCTGGATGCCCAGCACGGCTGGCGGCGGACCAGCATGATCACCGCCAGCGAGATCCTGGCCGCCTTGTCCGCCCGGTTCTCGCTCACCCCCGCCGATCCAGCCGGCCGGGGGATCAGCACCCGCCGAGACCTTCCTGGTCGATAACGGCCCGCACACGCTCGGCGTGATCGGCTCGGTCACCCGGCCGTTCTGCGCGGCCTGCGACCGGGTCCGGCTGACGCCGACGGCCAGATCCGCAACTACCTGTTCGCCAGGCACGAGAGCGACCTGCGCACCCCGCTGCGGGCCGGAGCCGACGACGACCAGCTGGCCGCCATCTGGCGCCGCGCGGTCACCGCCAAGCTGCCCGGGCACGGCATCAACGATCACGGCTTCCTGCAGCCCGCCCGGCCGATGTCAGCCATCGGCGGCTGACCGCGCCGCGATCCGGGCAGCCCGCCGAGCCGGGTTTACCGGGCTTTCTGCTGCGGCTGTAGTTTTGCTGGTGCGTAGCCGGCAGGACTCGGGGTTCCCCGCGCTTGCCGCCCGGCATTCGGGCGGGGACGCTAACCGGGATGCGGGGCCGGTCGGCGGCCCGGCCCCGGCGGGCCCGGCCGGCCGCTCGATGAGGTCACCGCGAGCGCGGTCGGCGGCTCCCTCGCCTTCTGCAGCCAGTGGTGGCCGGCGGCGGGGTCAGTTCAGCGCGGTCCACAGGTACTGGGCGGCGATGGCGATGGCGAGGGTGCCGAGGATGCGGCGGATCAGGGTGTCCGGGAGCCGGGACTGGATCCGGGCGCCGGTGTAGCCGCCGGCGATGCCGCCGAGGCCCAGCGCGATGCCGGTGGGCCAGTTCGGGGCGACCGGGCCGTGGCTGATGGACAAGAGCGTAAACGTGATCACGCCGCCGAGAGAGGTCACGAAGGTGGAAGCCAGGGCGGCGGGGGCGACTTCGGCGGCCGGGCGGCCGGACCCGATCAAGATGGGCGCCAGGATCGAGCCGCCGCCGATGCCGTAGAGGCCGCCGACGCAGCCGGTCAGGGCGGCCAGGACGATCAGCGCGGGGGCCGGGATCTGGCGGGCCGGGCGGGCCGGGTCGCGGTCGCGGGCGGGCCGGGTGGCGGCCAGCCAGATGCCGAGCGGCAGCAGCAGGGCGGCGATCATCAGGTCGAAGACGCGGGGGCCGGGGACTAGCTCGACGCGGATGACCGATCCGGCGATCACGCCGGGCAGCGTCCCGGTGATCAGGAGCAGGGCCAGCCGCCCGCCGGTCTGGTGCTGCCGGCGGTACCGGTACAGCGCCCCGGGGGTGGCGACCACGTTGTAGAGCAGGTTGGTGGGGGTGACGGCCGGGCTGGGCGTGCCCAGCACGCTGACCTGGAACGGGAGCAGCAGGACCGCACCGGAGATGCCCGCCGGGGTAGCCACGGCCGAGACCGCGAAGGCCGCGGCCAAGGCGACGGCCTCGGTCCACCCAGCGCCGAGCACCCGGCCACGATAACCGGCGCCGGACCGGCTGCATACCCTATGACCGGCAAGTTTGCGCAGGTCAACCCCTGTTAGCGGGCGGGCGTGCCCGGCCGGATGGCCGACTGACCCCCCGGGCTCACGGGGTGGCGTTCAGTCCCGACGGCAAGCTGCTGGCCAGCGCCGACAGCGACGGCACTGTGCGCTTTTGGAATGTATCAACATTCAAATTCATATACAGCCATATGCGCCGATGTCGGGGGATCTATACAGCAAGACTGGAGGTTGTATGCTCCTGGCGAACCACAACCGAGCGTCTGCTAGGGAGCCGGGCAGAGCAGCTGACGCGGGACGTTGCCAAGAAACCGCGAAACCCTGCATTCTCGTGGCGTGATCAGCTCGCTCCAGAAGAGCTGCACCCTGAATTGGCCGAATTTGGTCGGCCTACTCGCGACCGGCCCAGTAACTTACGTCCCATGCGGCCCGACCAGCCCCGGCGCCACCCAGCCCTCTCGATCTTATTTATGACGGCGGGATAATTACTGGATAATTACTGGCCCCCATACGGCCTCCGCACGGCCTCCGCACGGCCTCCACACGGTCGGAGCGATGCTTAAGGCAATCTCGCTGGGTAATAAGGGGCGCGAAACCGTGATTTGCGTGACCGTGTGGATGGTCGCGCGGTCGGCTCGTCCAGCCACGCGAAGGCCTAGTGAATGATCCCGCCGGTAGCCCGGCGGCACCAGCTCGTAGATGGAGGACGTAATGTCCGGACCCTTCAGCCCCTTCGAGGCCCAAGTTGATCGACTCGGCGATCGACTCATCAACAAGGTCTCGGACGAGATTTTTGGTGGCGGGGCCGTAAAATGAGCACTGCCAGGCGGATGTTCGAGGATCCTCGTAATACTTACATTGTCCGCAATGACGATCCGGCTGCGTTCGATAAGCGGTTTGTGAATCGGCCAGGCGTCCATCGAGAGCAACAATGTTGCCGCAATTGCGCGCCAGTCTGGCAGACCTACCTAGTCCATGACGATGAGGATCCCAGCCACGACAATTTCAGTGCATACAAGCATTCAGCTGGTATTCAGGTAGAAGACGCGACCGGCGAGTCCGATAACGTGACAGGGCGTAACCAGACTAAGGGAATGACCTGGGTTGAAGGTCCGGCGAGCGAATATAAGCCCGACTTTATAAGCCCCGAAGAGTGGATGCGGTGGCAGGGAGTTTACTGGATGCCGTCGCCTAGGTCTGTGCCCGGCATGCCGAATCCTCCTCGCTGGGTTTGCATTCCTGGCGAGAGAAAGATGCGCGGGGGGTTTGATCGGTGGGAATTTCTGTGGTGTCAGAAGTGTGAGACGCCACTCGAGGCGATATGGTCGGATTTTCTGGCCGTGCTACCCATCGCCGCGCGCGCTGTCGCGATGGTTGCCTCTTACGTGCCCGTGTTCGGGACTGCCTTGAGCCTGGTGATCAACACCACGGTGTCGCTTGCCGAGGGAGAGTCCATCAATCAATCTGTCCTCGACGGAATAGGGGGCGCGCTTCCCGAACAGCCCGTATCAGGTATGGCTTTTAATGCTGCTGTTGCCATTGGCAGGGGAGAGCGCGCCGATTACGTCTTCATTGATACCTCTCCTCTCGACAATTCGGTGAAGGACATTCTCAAGGTTGCCGACCAGGTCGTGTTCGGCATTGCGAGCGGACAGGCCGTTACCGAGGTTATGTACAACACTATCCGCGACAGGCTGCCAGCTGAAGCGCAACTGGGGATGGATTACGCTCGCCGTGTCATCAACGGTGAGAACATTCCGCAGATGATACTCACCCAGGCCGAACAGGTGGTTGCGGACGGCCTGAGGGATGATGCGGGATTCATTCTCGAAGCGGCGAAGAGCCAAGGGGCCGCCGCTATGAGCGTTGCCCAGTCAAAGGTGGACGCACTGTATAACCAATACGCGGCCGAGTTCGGATACCAGATGGCGCTAGACATGCTAGCACCAGAGGCCAGAGGCTGGCTTCAGCTGGGCCTCGTGGGAGGTGCTACCGTACGGCCGGAAAGACCCCAAATCGAGGAGAGGTTCGCCACAGTCCCCGAATCGAATGTTGGCGAGAACGATATCTACAGAATGAAAGGCGAGAACCTCATTGCTTCTGGTATCAGGTACAATATCATGCCTGTCTCCGACATCCTCAAAAGAAGCAAGTTTAGCATTACCATTGACTTTTACGACCTGCTGGACGAAGTATGGACTAAGCGCCTGATGAGTTACGACATCACAGACGCTTGGCGTCGTGGCTTTACGATCGCCATCGGGGTGTGCGAGGGAAGTTCCGAGCGCGGCCCGGGCCAGCTTGCCGTCTACCACACGCTCGCGGAGGTTGGCGGACGGGCTGGCTTCGACGCAGGTCAGGCCGTCCAATTTAATCGCACGCTTAGTGGAGATTCCGGGCTATTTAAAACCACAATCGCTAAGGCTGACCAGCCGTCCGATGCGGCACTTCTGGCTAAGAAGGAGGACGGAGCGGTATCTGCGATCACTAATAATGTCCGGCGATGGTGACAATCGCCCGCATACTGACGGCGAGCTTGAGCCCGGCTGGTAAGACTCGGCTGGAACCGAGGAGTCGTTCAACAAAGTCCCCCGCCGCCATCAAGACTTAGTCACCTTCACCGTTTACCGCCGAAAGGAGCAGGACGATGGGATTCTGGGATGAATTCAGCAGTTGCATGCACGGGTCGGGCTTGCCGACACCAGCCGAGGTGCGGGCCAGCGCGGGGGAGGCACTTGAGTTCCTCGAGGAGCTCCACCACGCGGCTGAAGTCGCCGGAGGAGTGGACGTCACTCTCGGTGCGCTCGAGGCGGCAGGCTTCGCGGGCTTCGGCGGCGAGCTTGCGGTAGACGCCGCCGCAGTGACAGTGTCGTTCTATGCCGGTGCATGTGCGGGCTGCATTGTGGGAGCTACAGGGTCAGCCATCGCGGACTGGCTCGCACAAGCGGATGTCGGGCCAGATGTCCGCTCCGAGATCGTGACCGCAGCTAATGACGCTGGCATCACCTTGGACCAGGCGATCGTCTAGCCGCCAGCGCCGCCCGGCCCCCGGCGGCCAGCGCCCGCCGCCACCGGTTCACCGACATCCGCGACACCCGGAACCGCCTGGCCACCTCCCGGTCGCGTGCTCCCGCCTCGATCAGCTCCGCCGCGGCCAGCCGCACCTGCTCCCGGCGGGCCCGCTCCTCCGCGGTCAGCCCGCCGCCATCGGGATATCTCATGACGACGGCATACCGCACAGCCCGCCAGCCGTCAGCAGACTTCGTCACCTCAACCGTCAAGGACCGGTTTAGTCAGCGCATCCCAGCCGGGAGCGTGGTGGTCAGGACGCTGGCGGCCGCGGCCGGTGGTAGGTCACGTGCGGCTGGATGGGGTGGCCGGCCGGGATCCTCGGATGGTCGAACCTGGCAACCTCGGTCAGCCCCAGGCGCCGCATGACTGCCTGGGACGGCTCGTTAAGCACGGCGGTGATCGACCAGATCTCGTCCAGGCCGACGCCGTCGAAGGCCACCCCGAGTGCGGCCCTGGCCGCCTCCGTGGCGTAGCCGTTATGCCAGGCATGCCGGTCGAGCCGCCAGCCGACCTCGACGCCGCCGACGCCCGGCACCCCGTCGGGCATCGGGTTGAGCCCGGTGAAGCCGATGAACTCGCCGGTATCGGCGACCTCCAGCGCCCAGAGCCCGTATCCCTGCTGGTCGAACCGCTCCTCGATGAGGTCAACCAACCTTTCGCTGGCCTCGCGGTCGAGCATCTGCGGAAAGAAAACCATGGTCTCCGGGTCGGCGTTGAGAACGGCGAACGGCTCGCGGTCGGAGTCGAGCCACCGCCGCATCAGCAGCCGGTCCGTGCGCACGTTATCGAATCTGCCCGGCTCCGTCATCTCGGCCCCCCGATCCTCCGCCGTCAGCCCCCCACCACCGGCATACCTCATGCTTCCGGCATAGCGCATCCTGCGCTCGCCGTCATCAGATGTAACCCCCGCAATTGAGATCTTTAGCTGTACTTCTCCCAGATGACCGTCACCGACGACGGCGAGGTAACGGTCGTCTGGACCTCGTTGTCCGCCATATTCAGCGTGGTCGCCCCGGTGAGCGTCAGCGATGAGTCGTGGCTCCCTGCTTGGCAGTTGATGCAGGTCCACGGAGTGAACGCGGCCGTATCGATCGACAGCGACTCAATGATCCACTCGGCCGAGGGTCCGTTGGCCGTTAGTCCAGCCGGCGGATCGACGCCGACTGAGACGATCTGGCCGGTCGTCAGGTTTTCCATCGACACGAAGCCGTGGTCCGGCTGCGGAGCGCAGACAAGAACCGAGACGGCATCGCCGGGCGAGATCGCAAGGTTGTCGATGATGAAGCCGTTCGGCCACCACTCGGTCCACGCCCAGTAGCTCACCGAGCCGAAGAATGGGAAGAGCCCCGTGCCAGGCGTCACGGTTGCCGCGACCCCCGCCTGGAGCAGCGAGTTATTGCCTTAGCCGCCGATCCCGACCCAGAACCCGGTGACGAGCTGCTGTGTCAGTTCGGGATCGAAGTTGAGCACGGTCGGCACCTGGAACTGCGCGAAGACCATGTTCGGGGGGTCGCTGGCGGGCGTTGTCACGACGGCGCCACCCCAGTCCCCGGAGCTGAAATCCGCCTTGCCCTCTCGCTTCACATTGATCGCGTCAAGGCGCGAGTCGACGACTAGTTCCGGCTTGACGAACCTTCGCGGGCGTGAGAGCGCTCGAGCGTATAGCCGTGCGAGCTGTGGCTCGCTGTCTGGATCCGGTCGCCTCGGCAGCCCATACCGGCGCAGTTCGCCGGCGGATGCCGTCATCGGATCGAACCCGTCGGGGGGCAGCTCGAACGTCCGCGCGCCCTTGGGCAGCGCCGGGCTTACTTCGTTGACACTCATACCGGTCCCTCCCTGGTGAGCGGTTGGAGCAGCTCGAGCAGCCTCGCTGTGGAGAACTGGCGCGAGCGCCCCGACCCGGTGGTTCATAGGTGGCCGCAAAAAGTCGGTCTGTAGGCCGGGTCTCTTCGTAACCTCTCAGAGGGACGAATCGGCGAACTGATACACCCGCCGGCTCCAGCCGGGCGGAAGACCGGCGACAGCTGCGACGTAAGCAAGCTCATCGGGCTCCTCGGACGCCGCCCTTGCCTAAAGCCCGACAAATAATCGGTCATGACGAATGAGCTCGTTTCTCAATCGCGTTGTCAACCCAATGGTTGCTAAGATGCCGGCTTACCAGCCCGCCCATCACCGAGCGCAAAACCATCATTCGGGTGCCGCTGCCAGCACGGCTCCGCCAATTGCCAATTCGCACCTAACAGCGGATATTTCTCGACAGCTCGCGAGCTTGGCGGAATACAGAGCGTGACGTAAGAAGCAGCGTTACTCGGATACGAAACGCCGATTCGGCACTCATGCGCGCGACGGTCCTCGTGAGCCGTGGCCAGCGCTGATCACCCTGTTCGGCGCGCCCAAGTGGATTTCGACCTGGGCTTCCCCCAGGCTTCCCCCGGCAAACCTGGCGACTCGCTCCCCTAGAAGGGGGGCGCCCGGTCAGCCATGATGTTCAAGATGACAGCTACAGCACAACGGCCTGGCGACGGAACTGAGCGGCAGTTCGGCTGGCAGGACATGTTCGTCGGCCCGGATGCCGACCCGCGCGGGATTGGCGGCATTTTCGTCCATCACGGTGACGAACGCACCGTGCTCGCCGGGTACGTGCACGACTACCGGCTCACCTTGGAACTCAAGTGCGCAGGTCTCGATGCCGATGCCATGGCCCGCCGTTCGGTTGAGCCGTCCGACCTCTCGCTGCTCGGCCTGGTGCGTCACCTCTCGGACGCCGAGCGGTACTGGTTCCGCCAGGTGATGGCTGGCGAGGATGCTCCAGCTCGCTATCGGCAGAGCGCCGGCGACGACCACGACCGGGCCTTCAGCGATGCCGTGGCCGATCCGGCCGCGGTCGCGCTGGCCTGGGAGAACTGGAGGGCCGAGGTCGCTTTCGCCGAGCGTTTCGTCGGTGAAGCCAGCGACCTGGGCCTCACCAGGGCCTACATCGGCCGCGGCGGGCACCAAGGCCAGGTATCACTGCGGGAGGTGCTGGTCCACATGATCGAGGAGTACGCCCGCCACATCGGCCACGCCGACCTGTTGCGGGAGCGCATCGACGGCAGGGTGGGGTTGTGACCGGGTGACGCGGGTCTCGGACCGCGACCCGGCGGTCCTGCGCTTCCTGGCGGCCAGGGGGATCGCGCTGGGCGACGTCCCGGAGGTCAGGGAGGTCCATCCCGGCGGAGCCGTCACCGTCCAGGCGCGATCGGGAACACACCTGCTTGATGTCCGCGTGACCGCCGCCATCAGGGTGGCGGCGGACGAGTGACCGTCACCCCCTCGCAGCCGCCGCTGACCGCGGAGGACACCGCGCGGTCGCGGGACCGCGCGCGCGTTCACCATGCTCGCGGACACCGTTAGCACTGGTATCTGCTGTGGCTGCTGGTGGGCCCTGGGATCCTGGCGATGCTGGGCGAGAACGACGGGCCGAGCATGATCGCCTACGCCTCCGACGGCGCGGCGTACAGGCTGGGGTTCTTCGTGCCTTTCATCCCGCTGCTGTTCGCGATGGCCTACGTCTGCCAGGAGATGTGCATGCGCATCGGCACGGTCACCCACCGCGGCTACGGCGAGCTGGTCCTGCAGCGGTACGGGAAGGTCTGGGGCTGGTTTTCCGCCGGCGATCTCACCGTCACCAACCTGGTCACCCTGGTCGGCGAGTTCGTCTCGATCCGGATCGGGCTGGCCTACTTCCACCTCGGCGCCGGCGTGGCCGTCGCGCTCGGGCTGGCGCTGGTCGTGTTCACCCTCAGCGGGCGCCGCTACTGGCGCTGGGAGCGCATCGTGCTCGGCATGGCGCTGTTCAATGGCCTGTTCCTGCTGGCGGCGATCCTGGTAAAGCCTCACGTGGGAGCCGTCGCGAGGTCCTTTGACTTCCTGCCATTTCCCGGCGGGAGCTTCAACACGCTGCTGCTGCTAGCCTCCACGATCGGTGCCACGGTGACGCCCTGGATGATTTTCTTTCAGCAGAGCGCCTCCGCCGACAAGGGAATGACGCCCAGCGACATCAAGCACGGCCGCTATGACACCGCGGCCGGCGCGGCCCTGGCCGCGATCTTCGGGGTCGGGGCGCTGGTCGCCGGGGCGGCGCTGCTCACCCACAACGGATCGAGCATCACCGTCGGGTTCCCCGCCGCGCTGGGGCACGTCGCGGGCAGCACCACCGGCGCCGTGTTCGCGCTGGGGCTGATCGAGGCGGGAGCGGTGGCCGTCCTGACGATCTCCGCCAGCACCGCCTACGCCGCCGGGGAATGCGCCGGGGTCTCCCACAGCTTCAACAACTCGCCGCGCAACGCCGTGCTCTTCTACGCGGCGAACATCGGGGTCGCGCCGATCGCCGCCGCGGTGATCCTGATCCCGGGCGCGCCGCTGATCTCGATCGCGCTCAACGCCAACGTGCTCGCGACCGTGCTGCTCCCCGTCAGCCTGCTCTTCATGGTCATGCTCGCCAACGACACCGCGCTGATGGGCCCGTGGGCGAATAAGCGCTCCACCAACGCGATCGGGATCACCGTCATCGTGTTCGTCGGGCTCTGCGGAGCCGCCTACGGCATCGACTCCTTCCTGCAGGTCATCGATCTCATCTCATAACGACAGGCGCGCCCACCATGAAAGACGCACACCAGAGTTCCGGTATCGGAGAGCAGGACCCGCGGTCACCGGAGCGCTTTGAGGACGAGCTGGTCATGCACCTGGCGCGCGGCCAGCTCGTAGCCGAAACCTCCAGGGCTGTCCCGCCAGCCGCACTCAGCGCCCGCACCACAGCCGGACTGTGGGCGCTTCGGGTCTTCGTCGTCCTCGTCAGCCTCATGGTCATCTACACCTTCATCGACCCGCTGCACTGACGACCCCGGCCAGCAGCATTAGCGGACTAGAAACCAACGCAACCGTCGGACGAGCGGCGTCGGTCCACGCTCAATCCCTTTGTGCCCTGGTCGAGCGCCTGTTGGCCGTGGACGGTGGGGCTGGGGTTCCAGGCGACGCGCCGGGGCGGCCGCGTCTCGTCGTTCGAGTGTGGGCGGCCATCGGAACCTGCGGCGGCCACGAAGATGGCACGGTGCTCGTCGCAGGGAGTACCCGGATTCCCTGTCACCGCGCTGCCGGTCTCACCGCATATCGAGCGATTCCGCGCGGCCTCTGTGTAGAGCGCGCCGCGTGGGTGCTGGGGCCAGAACATCTCGTTCTGGGCGGCCCGCTCGCTGCGTGTCGGTGTCGCGAGAACGATGCTAGGTATCGATTAATATCCTGCCTTCCATTATATTGAACGGGATGGCTGTCAAACCCGTGACGGGGAGGGCGTTCTTGGTCCTCATCGCGCTGGCCGACGGCCCGCGGCCGGGGACTGCATCGCGGGGCGAGGTGGCTGAGGTCCTCGCCGCCACCGCCCGGATCGTCCGGGCGAGACTGGGCCTGCCCGGTATGAAGGCAGCAGCCGGATGAGCGGCATGAACCCTGCGGGGTACCGGGCCATGGCCGTTGACCTGCCCGCAGCGGTTCCGGAAGGTAAGTCTGATGCCCCCGCCGCGTCCCGCTGGCGCAGGTGCCTGACACCGTGGCGCTCTCCCGCCGGTCAGCCCGCCTGGGCCCGGCCGGCGCTGCTGGCCATAGCGGCCGTCGCCGCGGTGGCGTACGGCTGGGGGACGGCCGGGGTCAGCGTCGACCCGTTCTACGGCGCGGCGGCCCGCGGCATGTCGGAAAGCTGGCACGACTTCATCTTCGGGGCGTTTGACCCGGCCGGGACCGTCACTGTCGACAAGCTGCCCGGCGCGCTCTGGGTGCAGGCGCTGTCGCTGCGGGTCTTCGGCTTTCACATCTGGGCGCTGGTCCTGCCGCAGGTGGCGGAGGGTGTGCTCACCGTCCTGGTGCTGTACCGGGCGGTCCGCCGGCTGGCCGGGCCAGTAGCTGGCATAACCGCCGCGGCCGTGCTCGCCGTCACGCCCATCACCGTGCTGCTGAGCCGCGGCAACGTCTCGGACTCACTGCTGATCCTGCTGCTGGTGCTCGCCGCCGACGCCACGTCCGCGGCGCTGCTCACCGGGTCGCTGCGGCATCTGCTGCTGGCCGGCGTCTGGGTTGGCCTGGCGTTCCAGGCCAAGATGATCCAGGCCTGGCTGGCCCTGCCCGCGCTCGCCGCCGCCTACCTGCTCGCCGCGCCCGCGGCGCGGCTGCGCACCCGGTGCGCGCACGTCGCGCTGGCCGGGCTGGTCACTGTCCTGGTCTCGCTGTCCTGGATGACGGCGGTCTCGCTGGTCCCCTCTCAGGACCGGCCCTACGTGGACGGCAGCCCGAACGACTCGGTGTACACGCAGGTCTTCGACTACAACGGCCTGGCCAGGCTCACCGGTAACTGGGCGAGCGTGCCCGGGCCGCCCGAGCCGATCCTGGCCACGCTCCGCCAGAACGGCCAATCGCTGAATGCCGAGACCTTCGGCATCAAGGCGAGCTGGCACCGTGTGCTGGCCGGGCCGTTCGCGGCCGGCAGCGGCTGGCTGCTGCCGGCGGCCGTCGCCGGCACGCTCGGCGTGCTCATCTCCCGGCGCCGCCAGGGCAGGCGCGACCCGCTCCGCGCCGCCGTCGCGCTGTGGGGCGGCTGGTGGCTGATTCTCGCCGTCTTCTTCAGCGTCGGCACGTACCTGAACTCCTACTACGTCGCGGCGCTCACCCCGGCCGTCGCCGCGCTGTGCGGCACCGGTATCACCGCGTGCGGACCTCGCCCATGGCCGGCCCGGGTGCGCCTGAGCGTCGCCGCGACGGTGGCCGGCTGCGCCGGCTACGGCGCTTACCTCATGTCCGGCACCGCAACCGGCCCGGTCGTGCTCACCGTGCTGGCGCTGATCATGGCAGCGGCCGCCGCCGCTCAGCTGCTGCTGCGCGCCTCAGGCAAAGCCCGGCACCTGACCATGGTCGCGTCCGCTGCTGCCGCCGTGCTCCTGCTGCCCGCGGCGGCATCGGTGAGCTGCGTCATCCGCGGCCTGGGCCCGTTTGACGCTCCGTACGAGCCGGCCAAGACCGCATACGATAGCCAGGCGCTCGCACGCGCCGCGCCAGCCCTCACCCAGGCCATCCAGCGGATGGAACTGTTCACGCCACCCGGTGCTGCCCTATTCGGCGCCGACTCGTCCATCCTCGCGGAGAACGACATCCTGTACAGCGGCAGGGAGGTGCTGCCGATCGGCGGCTTCCTCGGCGGCGCGCCCGCCCCGACGCTGGCGACCCTGCAGGCCGACATCCGCGACGGCTACGTGCGGGTCTTCATGCTGCCGGTCCATCCGGCGAGTTCGGACCCGCGTGTCCGCTGGATCGAGGCCAACTGCCACGAAGGACCGCCACACGGCTACCCGGTCCAGGTCGCGAACTTCGCCTGCGCGCCTACCACCCTAAGACCCCGGCTAGAGCGCGCCCAGGACAGGTGAGCAGGCGCGGCGGCGGAGGGCAGCAATGACGGTACCACCACCACCACCACCACCGCCGCCGCCGCCGCTGGTGATGATGACTTCCGGCGGCCTCCCTCGCCCGCATCGTTCCACTCAGAACGACCATTCGGGCGCGAGGCGGAGCGCTACCCCCGTCACGCGGCTGCCGGTCATAACGGCGGTTCACGTGCGTCAAGCCTGACGGGCGCTCTCACAGAGTGTGATAAGTCGAAGGGCACCTGGCCGACGCCGAAGACCTGCTTTGCGTCCTGGATCGCGATCGCTCAGTGCGCCGGCGTCTGACCGTCGGCTCGTGCGCGTCAGGCACAGCACCGGCTCGCATGCACCCCGCTCGGCCAGCAGCGTGAGTGCCGGACAATGCTGGTACTGTGCCGCGGGAGCTTGGAGCTGCGTAAACGCGGACAGCATGGGCGGGGCGATGCGCTCTGGCCATCGAGAAGCCGGAGAGATAGCGATGGCAGGCAGCGCCGGGCCGGGCGTGCTGTACGGCGAGGTGTCCGCGGGCTGGACGCCGGACGCGCCGGTGGCGCTGGTCTTGTTTCACGGCTACGGCGCGAACGAGCAGGATCTCGCCCCGCTCGGGCCGATGCTCGCACCGGCCCTGCCCTGGGCAGCGCTGCGCGCCCCGGTTGGCGTGGCTCCCGGCGGCTATGCGTGGTTCCCGCCCATCGCGCCCGGCGACCGGGACCTGGCCCGCGCCACCGGCGCCGCCTGGCAGTGGATCGACGCTCACCTGGCCCCGGACGCGACGGTGGCCGCCGTCGGATTCTCCCAGGGCGGCCTCATGGCGACCCAGCTGCCGCGGACCCGTCCCGGGCGGGTCGCGGCCACGGTCGTGCTCTCCGGCTTCGTCCAGGCCGCGCCGCAGCCGGCCGACGAGCAGCTGGCCGCCGAGCGCCCGGCCGTGTTCTGGGGACGGGGAGCCAGGGACCCCATGATCCCCGCCGACGCGATCGAGCGGACACGTCAGTGGCTGACCGCCCACTCCACCCTCACCGAGCGCGTCTACCCCGGTCTCGCGCACGGCATCGGCAACCAGGAAATCGCCGACGTCCGTGCCTTCCTCAGCGACCGGACCGGGGCGGCCTAACCCGCTGACAGCCCGGGCGCGGCCGCTCGTGCGGACGGCCAGAGGCTCACATGCTCCCGGCCGCAGGTCGTCAATCACCCAATATCGCAGATTATTTACCATTGTGATCGGCGATGAATTCCTGATCGTGGCGCACACAGATCACTCTGATCTGGGCGTAGCCCGGTCAGCCTCGGTCTTCCAGGCCAGGCTTCAGTCCAGATGGTCGTCAGTCGTGTCCGGCTCGAGGGTTTGCCAGTAGGGAACTCTGTCAAGATGCCATCGCCTGCTCCTCCAGCACCTGCGCTTCCTCCTGAGCGACCTGCCATACGACGGCCCCAGTCAACGCTGAAGTACTTGCGCCAGTCAGCATCGGAGCCCTTTACGTGACTTCTGCCCGCGATGGGCGCTATTCGTGCCCTATTCCGGTATCGCGCCCGCTCTACAGGGTTATTTCCTGGGCCGCCCCGAATCGGCGTCCGGGTCGTGAGTGTCCGGGGCGATGGGGCCCAGATCAGCGGCACCCAGGTCATCGATGCCGCCGATCAGCTCGAACTCGTGCAGGTCCGGCTCATCTGGACTCACGCCGCCATTGCCGGCTGGCTGAGCGACGGGCCGGCGTAGCCGCCCGGCTTGCTTGTGTTCTGCCTGGCGGGTCCGGGGCTCGGTGACGTCTGCATCTTCGGGCTTCGCATGCGGTTCGCGCCTTGCCGTGTGCTGGCTCATCATTTCCTCCGCTGCCGGCTGTCTGCAAAGCCGACCCTGATTACGTGCCCGGTCCTACGGCGCCGTAACAGGAGGAATCTTCCGGGGTAAGCAACGAGGAGCCGGAACTGCCGGAGGCAGCGAAGGACCTGGTCCGGTATCCACACGACGGTGACGCCGTGGCCGCGGCCGGCCACCAGCAATACGCTGCCGAACGCAGAGATGACAGCCGATGTCCGGACGCTGCCGTCCGGGCCAGGATGACCGTAACGACATCTGGCGATCAGCCATTTCGGCGGCGCGGTAACCGGGGATCACGCTGCGATTCAGCCCGGCGCCCTTCTGGACCGGCCAGACCGAAGGCGAGCGATTCCCCGATCAAAGGGCGCGCAGAACGCCCAGATCGGCGCCATCTGAACCTAGATCGACGTCGAGCACGTCCGCAAGCATAGGGGGATCTCGCGCGGTGTGTGGTGACGCTCCGTAGTTGACGTCAGGCGCTCGCTGTGGTGGCCGTGGACCGGTTCGTGGACCGAGCCATCCGTGCATAGTGTGCAATGAGGGCCATCGGTGGCACGGCTCCGTGGTATCCGTGCAGGTAGAGCGTCGGGAGCGCCGGGCCGTAGTTCTCATAATCCGCCGGTCGTGGGTTCGAGCCCCACCCGCCCCACTCGGCCATGCTGCTAATAAGACCCTGTGACCTGCAGTAACGTGCAACCCTCGAAACCTTTGGATCCTGCGGCGATGTGCGGCTGACTGCGGCACGAGGCCGTCATCTGCGGCTCGCTGTGCCGAATACGTACCGAAGATCATCTTCAGCAGAACCCGTCTCTTGATCATTGCCACGATGTTCCGCTCGCTTGTGGCGCGCGAAATTCTCCGGGGTCGGCTTTAGTGGTGCCCAGTTCTCCGGCGGCACTGTCGGCTTCAACGGTGCCCAGTTCTGCGGCGGCGTTGTCGACTTCGGCGACGCTCGCGACTGGTCATTCCCGCCTGCATTCTCCAAGACCGGACGAACTGGCAGTGCAGCAGCAAGTGCAGCAACCAGGCCGACTTACATCTGACCTTCATCGACCCGATATGACCTTCCGACCTGCCCCAGCGACCTCCATTGACCTCCTTGCCGCTAGTGTGCTGCGTCAGAAGTTCTGAGGGTTACCTCTGCTAGGGTGCGGGACATGTCGCATCCGGGTCCTTCTGCTGCGGTGATCGTGCTGTCTGAAGATGAGCGGGCTGAGCTGGTGCGCCGGGCCGGGCTGCCGGGGCGCTGGCGGGCTGACCGGGCCCGGATCATCCTGGCGTGTGCTCAGGGGATGTCGAACGCCGGGACGGCGCAGGTCGTGGGGGTGTCGGTTAAGTCGGTGTCCAAGTGGCGGCGCCAGTTCGCCGCGGAGCGGCTGGCCGGGCTGGATGATGCTGCGCCGGCTGGCCGGCGGAAGGCGGAGCTGGTGCTGGCGGAGGGGGAGCGGGCTCAGCTGGTCCGGTGGGCCCGGCGTGCGAAGACGGCCCAGTTCCTGGCGGTGCGGGCGAAGATCGTGCTGCGCTGCGCGGAGGGCGGGACGAATAAGGAGGCCGCCGCGGATCTGGGGGTCGATGAGACGACCGTGGAGCGCTGGCGGGCCCGGTTCATCGCCGGGCGTCTGGAGGGCCTGCACGACGAGCCGCGGCCGGGACGGCCGCCGTCGATCTTGCTGGACCAGGTCGAGGACGTGATCGTAGCCACGCTGGAGAGCACGCCGGGCAAGGACACGCACTGGTCGCGGGCCTCGATGGCCAGGCGCACGGGGCTGAGCAAGTCGACCGTCGGGCGGATCTGGAAGAAGTTCGAT
>Ga0210398_10000785_pt1 | contig 35124 bp, 27 predicted proteins | sample IncBWC4OmetaG_FD_161047 | JGI IMG/M metagenome (GOLD analysis project Ga0210398, IMG submission 161047) | Forest soil microbial communities from Barre Woods Harvard Forest LTER site, Petersham, Massachusetts, United States - Inc-BW-C-4-O | ecosystem: Environmental > Terrestrial > Soil >... | reverse complement strand
CGCATCCAGTCCGCGCAGCCAGCAGATACGAGAATACCTCGAACGGACCGGTCGAAGTGGAAAAGAAGCCGCGGAAATCGCAGCCCACTCAACGCGAGACCACAAGGAAATTCACTCTCTCGGCGAAGTCATGGCAGCCCACCGGAAGCTGGCCGCCGAGCATGGCAATCAGGCCGAAGCCGTCGTTCGGGCGGCTCAGGAACGTGCCCGAAACCAAAGCCAGGAAGTAGATCCGCAGCAGCGGGTCCGGGAAGCGGTCACGTTCTCTCGTGACAAGAACTTCGAACGCGAGGCCGTCATTGATGAGCGAACTCTTGTTCAGGACGCGCTGCGCCGCGGCATGGGGGAGATCACCTACGGACCGGTTCGTGCCAACCTCAATGCCCGGATTGCTTCGGGTGAATTCCAAACCGTCGAACGACCTCACTCGGTGCCGGGCCGGAAGGTCACAACTGCCCGAACCATCGCGGCTGAATGGGAGATTTTGCGCCGAGTCGCTGAGGGAAGGAACCAATCGGAACCAGTTCTCTCCCGGCAGCAGGCGATCGCGATTGCCAATACCCACACGCACCTGAACCGCTCTCAGAAGAGAGTCGTTGAGGAGGTTCTGAGTTCGCCCGACCGAATCCAGGGACTTCAGGGATTTGCAGGCTCTGGGAAAACGGCATCGCTTTCTGTGATTCGAACTGCCGCCGAGGATCGAGGATACGCAGTGCATGGTTTTGCTCCGACCTCTCGCGCCTCCCGCCAACTTAATGATGCCGGTGTCGCGGCCGAGACACTTCAAAAGTTCCTTGTGGGCTCCGCCAGACCGAATGCATCCGGACAACGAAACTTCTATTTCGTCGATGAATCGAGTCTTGCGAGCACGCTCCAGGTGCGCGAGCTTCTTGCCCGTCTTGGACCATACGATCGTGTGCTCCTAATCGGCGACATTCGCCAGCATCAGAGTGTCGAAGCCGGCCGCCCATTCGAGCAGCTGCAGCAGGTCGGAATGCGCACTGCGAAACTCGACGAGATTGTTCGGCAGCGAGATCCTTTGCTCAAATCTGCCGTCGAGTTGTTCGCTCATGGCCAGAACGCGAAGGCACTCCTCCAGCTTCGTGAGCACGAGCGCGTCGAAGTGATCCCCGGTCGCGAGGAGCGCATCCGTACGATTGCCAGAGTTTATGCTGAATCTCCGGCGAATACGCTGATCGTTTCACCCGACAACGCTTCCCGCCGCGAACTGAACCGCGCTGTCCGCGACGAGCTTAAGGCAAATGGGTCTCTTTCGTACCAAGACCACACCTTGGCAATTCTTACCCAGCGGCAGGACATGACGGGAGCGGACCGTTCCTGGGCTAGTCACTATGAACCCGGAGATGTGGTTCGCTACGCACGAGGCAGCAGGGCCACAGGGATCGAAGGTGGCTCCTATGCCGTTGTGACGGCCGTTGATCCGACCCGGAACCTGCTAACGGTTCAGAAGGGATCTGGTGAACTCGCCATCTACGATCCGCGCCGACTAACCGGGGTCAGTGTCTACCGGGAGGCGATGAACGATTTTGCAATCGGCGAGCGCGTCCAGTTCACGGCGCCGGACAAACAGCTCGGTGTCGCGAACCGGGACCTTGCAGTAGTCGAATCCATTTCTGCCGACGGCCACATCACTGCTCGGCTCGACGACAACCGGCAGATCGAATTCGACGCCGCGGAACACCGCCACTTCGATCACGGCTACGCGGTTACCAGCCACAGCGCCCAAGGACTCACCGCCGAACGCGTCCTCGTTCATGCCGACACCAACGTCCATCCGGACCTTCTCAGTTCTCGATTTGGCTACGTCGCCGTCTCTCGCGCCAGCCACGAAGCGACTGTCTTCACCGACGACTTCACCCGGCTGACTCAGCAATTGGGAATTGAAGTGACCAAAACGGCGGCGCTTGAAGTCACTGCGCCCGTGTCTATGGGGCAGGCGCTCGGGTTGGGATGATAATGCCCGCGAATTTGCAGACCCCATCTGAAAAATTGCCGTGGCGAATTCACCTGACAGGTTTTGACGAATTTCCCTCCATACGATCAGTACGCTGCCAAAGCCGTTGTCAAATCGGGTCGTGGCTCAATTGAGATTTAGCGATTTAATCGCTTGAACGTGGCAAGCAGACGTAGCAGAGGTAGGCATGCCAGTCATGCCTACTCGCTCAAGCGAAGATCGCGACTTCGCTAGGAACGTAGTCGAGCAAGCCATCGGGGAACGCCTGGACAGATCGCGGTTGCCAGCGAAGCCGTAGGGGAAGAACCCTGCCGCCGCCGCGCAGGGAGGGATGGGCGGAGCAAAGGGAGGACGGGCGAGGGCCGACAAACTCTCACCCGCCAAACGCACGGCTATCGCCGAGAAGACGGCGAATGCCAGATGGTCATGAGACGACTTCCACAGCTTCCAATGTCGCCAACGCTTCCATGTCGGCAATATCCGGGCGGAAGTCGAAACTCAGTTGAATAGGCGAGCCTGGATTTGCATTTTGATTGAAGGAATCTACGTCTACTTTTAGCCTGTAGCACCATCCCGCGATCTGCTGTCTTTCGGTTTGTGCCGACACCAACATGTGCTCTCTGCTCATCGTGCGAATGTCGTCCCACAGGTAAGCCTGCTCGCCGTCCGCAGTTGGCATCAACGCGACGTGTTTGGCGCGAATTCTTCGCCCCTGCTTGTCAGTGACGATTTCTTCGCGCATGGCTTCCGCGATTTCCTGGGCGCAGAGGTTAACCAAGGTTGACGGCTGCGCCTGCCATCTGTTGTTGGCGATCGCCCATTGCGCTATCTCGATTTTCGTAGCGGGCCACGGCTGGCCAGCAGCAGCGTAATCGTTGGCTATCCTTTGAAGCTGCTCCGTGTATGTCATTGGTCCTTTATCCGACCGCAGGGAGAATTTGGCTCCACCCATCGGTGAGTGCCACCGCAGTCACGATGTCACGAATCTTGACCAGCAGATCGCGATACTGACTCCACTCTAGTTCGCGTCTCTGATGGAGTTGGCCGACAACAATGGCGGGATGAACGCAAATTCGTTTGGCAAATCCAACAATTCTCTGCTTTGAATACAGTGGCGTTATTCGGGTCACGAAGTCATCCATTTGGGCTGGATCGATCAGCGCGGCAGATGCGAATGCATCTGCACGCCGCTCAGATTCAGGCTTTTCGTTGCTCGGGATGAAATCTTCGCCCACCAGGCGCGAGTCAATGACTGGCGGCGTGGCGAGTCCATCCCGGTGTTTCACATGGTCCATCTCATGGAATAGCGTGAACCACAGAGAGTCAATGCGGTCGTAAGAAAGCGACAACGCAATAACAGGGGAGTTCTTGTCCAGCCAGAGGCACACACCGTCGATGCGCGTCTGCGGTAACCGCTCCACCACCACGAACCTGATTCCAGAGTCGGCAAGGATTTTTGGTATTTGCCGTGCGCTCTCGGGGTGGGCGATCAGTCGCCGCAATTGGTCCATCGCCTCCGCGAACGCAGCGTCTGAGAACTTTCTGGTCACGGATACGGCACGGGCCAATTGCCTTACGCGCTGCACCCAGAATCGCTCACTTGCGGACTCTTTCAGGTACGAACCCGATTTACGAGCGGCATGGGGTATCTTCGCCGCTAGATCCGCGACGGACGAGACTCCGTAGAATGCGAGCACCTGTTTTTCGAGAAGTTCGATATCGTCAGTTCCCTGAATCCATCGCCGTTTGAGCAAGTCTTTTACGGGCGCGGCCTCAAAAAGTCGGCCGCGCCGCGCAATTGCAGGATCGCCAGGTCCCACCGCGAAGAGTCGATAATCGGATTCCAGTTTTAGCCAGTAATTCAAGTCATTTCCGAAGGCTGCGGCGAGGTCTCGCGCAATCTCAAGCGAAACAGGGCGTTTGTTGTTGATCAAGGCGCTCACCACAGACTGGTGAACACCTAGTACCTGAGTGAGGTCCGTTTGGTTCCACCCTCTGGCGTCGAGTTCACGCTGGATGGCATAGCCGGGCGTCAAAGATTTCTCTTCGGGATGCATGGTTGAATTTTAGGAGTCTGTCGCCTATCGAGCAATATCATAATATCATGATTTCGTGATAATGCGTGTTAACAGATTAGCTTCCGCCTAAAGCGTCTCCGTCACCAGATCGACCGCAACGGGGCGATGACGGAACAGGCTACTTCTTCAACCTCAGATCGAATGGATAGGCAATTGAGTCAGTGATTCGGAATTCCGCCGCCCGGCGGTGTGAGGGATTGAAGAGGCAATTCATCGTCTCCGGAACGATGGCGCTTGGAACCCGAAGCAGGACGTCGTCGTTTCTTTGCAGCCAAGCCGACCCCGAATCCCGGGTCACTTCGAGACGGGTCCGCCAGTCGTCCGGCAAGTCCTCCACTCGGATCGTTGGCGTTTCGAAGTCCGGTCCCTCGATACGGAGCAAGGTAAATTCAGGAGGTACATCGCTCGCGCTGGTATGGACACATACCTCAAGCAGAGCAGCCGCAGGTGATTCTGCCAAGTAGACAATGGGGCGGCCCGCATGGTGCCAACGCCCCGCAGCCCTGAGCCCACCCGTTCCACTCAGGTCACGATGTCGACTGATCCTCCACAGGACCATCAGACAAAAATACCCTCGTCAATCTGGACGAGGAGTTCCTCGACAATCCGGCTGCCCGTATCCGTCTTCAGCAGGGAAAGAGGCGTGCGGGCATCCAGCCGGGTATGAGGTTTCCGCAGCCAGGCAAGCGCCCGTTCACGGCTTCCGTAAACAGTCTCGGCAAGCGATAGAACCCGAATCGCACGCAATACCCGATCCGATTCCTCGACCGTCAGTTTTTCCCGGCGCGATCTGCGATGCTGAAGCGTGCGCTGCGGGATAATGATGGCGTCAATTTCCGGGCGTTCCAAGCCAAGGGCGACCAGACGCTTGATGATCGAGGGCGCCAACCGCCCCTCAACAATCTGGAGGATCTCGCCTTCCGTGGCAGGGGGCTGGAGACCCAGCCAGTCACCGATTTGGATGTTCGCAGCATTCATTCTATACATTATGCCACATAATCAGCGGCATAATGTAGGTAACACTTTGCCTTGTTCACCCGCACCTCCCGCCACTCCTCGCGCAAATCAGCACTGGTCGCCATTACAAACAAGTCTCCTATGAATCAGTAAGATACGTGTGCGATATTGGAGGAACTGAAGCAACCCACTCGATAGCGTCTGCGATTTGCGCCAGGAAAGCGCATACAACGGAATGAATACAGAAGCGGATACCTGCCGGAAATACGTTGTGCCCAGGCTTCTCGCATTGGGCTGGGATAGCGAGCCGCACTCCATAGCTGAACAGCGCACCGTTACCGACGGACGTGTGATTCCCGTGGGCAAAGAGGGATTTGTCCGAAAGCCGCCGAAGCGTGTTGACTATTTGTTGCGCTATACGCGGGATTTTCCGCTGGCCGTGGTCGAGGCAAAAGCCAGCTACAAAACGGCAACCGACGCCGTGCAACAGGCTCGCACCTATGCGGAGATGCTGGGCCTCAAGTTCGCCTATGCCACCAATGGCTCCGAGATCATCGAGATTGATTATTTTGCTGGAACGGAGAAACCCATTCAGGACTTCCCGAAGCCACAGGAGCTTTGGCACCGCTATCAGGCCGGGAGTGGATTGACCGGCCCCCAGCAGGCCGACCAGCTCATAGCCGCGTACAACACCGTCGGCGGCAAACCGCCGAGATACTACCAGCAAATTGCAATCAATCGGACTGTCGAGTCCATCCTCGCTGGGAAACGGCGCCTTCTTCTGACTATGGCGACGGGCACCGGCAAAACCATCGTCGCCTTTCAAATTTGCTGGAAGCTCTGGTCGAGCCGTTGGAACCGGACGGGTGAATATCGTAAGCCCCGCATCCTTTATCTGGCCGACCGCAACATTCTTATCGACGACCCGAAGGACAAGACCTTCACGCCCTTCGGAGACGCACGCTACAAGATCGAATCTGGTGAGGTCGTCAAGAGCCGTGAAATGTACTTCGCCATCTATCAGGCCCTCGCCGAAGACGAACGCCGAGCCGGGCTGTTCCGCGATTACCCACCGGATTTCTTCGACCTAATTATCGTTGACGAATGCCACCGTGGGAGCGCCCGCGACGACAGTTCATGGCGCGTTATTCTGGAGCACTTCAAACCTGCCTTCCAACTCGGCATGACGGCGACGCCGCTGCGCGACGACAACCGCGATACATATGTGTATTTCGGCAATCCGATCTACCAATACAGTCTGCGTCAAGGCATTGACGACGGGTTTCTTGCGCCCTACCGCGTCCACCGCGTCGTCACCCAGTGGGACGCGGCGGGCTGGCGGCCGAGCAAAGACGAAGTTGACCGCTACGGGCGCGAGATTCCCGACGACGAGTACCAGACCAGAGATTTTGAGCGTGTCATCGCTTTGCGCGCACGCACCCAGGCGATTGCAAAGCACCTGACTGACTTTCTCAAAAAGACCGACCGATTTGCCAAGACCATCGTTTTTTGCGTGGACCAGGAACACGCATCCGAGATGCGTCAGGCTTTGGTCAACCTCAATTCAGATCTTACGGTGCAGTACACGGATTATGTCGCCCGCGTCACGTCGGACGAGAAGGAGATCGGGCGCGGGCACTTGGCGAGGTTTCAGGACCTTGAAACGAAAACGCCGGCGATCCTGACTTCATCCCAGCTTCTGACCACCGGCGTTGACGCGCCCACCTGCAAAAACGTCGTGCTGGCCCGCGTTGTCGGCTCTATGAGCGAGTTCAAGCAGATCATCGGGCGGGGTACGCGCCTGCGTGATGATTACGGCAAGCTCTGGTTCAACATCATCGACTACACCGGCTCCGCGACCCGGATGTTTGCCGATCCCGATTTCGACGGCGACCCAACCCTCATCACCGAAGAGGAAGTGACGGAAGACGGCGAGACGACCGCGACGACAGAAACCGTGCCCGAAGGGCAAGAGCCGCCGCCGGAAGCAGGCCTCGTCATTGTCGAACCACCCACCGGCGAACCGAGGAAGTTCTATTTCGACGGCGGCCAAGTGGAGGTCGTGGCGCATCTGGTCCACGAGCTTGACCCGAATGGCCGACAACTTCGTGTCGTAAAGTACACGGACTATGCCGCTGAAAGCGTGCGTTCCATCGCCCGCACTTCCGCCGAGCTGCGCGGAAGTTGGGCCGATGCCGAAAAGCGCAGCGAGATCATTGGCGCCCTCAGGGAACGCGGTATCGACTTCGAGGAACTGGCGGAGCAGACCGGCCAGATGGGTGCCGACCCCTTCGACCTGCTGTGCCATCTTGCTTTTAATGCGCCGCTTCGCACGCGCCGCGAGCGGGCCCAACGGCTCAAGTCCGAACGCAAAGATTATTTCGACAAATTCTCGCCCGAGGCGCGTCAAATTCTCGACGAGCTTCTGGAGAAGTACGCAGAACACGGTGACGCGCAGTTCGTGTTGCCGGACGTTTTGCAGGTTCCCCCCATCTCCACCCACGGCCAGCCCACTGAGATTATGAAACTCTTCGGCGGTCCTATCCCGCTTCGGCAAGCCGTAAACGAATTGCAAGGACTGCTCTATGCCTCCTAAGACAAAAAAGCACGGCGCAAACAGCGCTGCACTCATGACCACATCGCAAACGCTCGGAAGCCTTCTCAAGTCCGCCCGCGACATCATGCGGAAGGACAAGGGGCTGAATGGCGACCTTGACCGCCTGCCGTTGCTGACATGGATCATGTTTCTGAAGTTTCTTGACGATCTTGAGCAACAGCGCGAGGAAGAGGCCACGCTTGCGGGTAAGAAGTTCAAGGCCGCTATCGAAGCGCCCTATCGCTGGCGTGATTGGGCGGCGGACCCGCAGGGCATCACCGGCGACGAATTGCTGGCCTTCATCAATAATGACGAAGCCCGCCGCGCCGACGGCAAGAAGGGCGCAGGTCTATTCGCTTACCTCCGCTCGCTGTCCAGTTCCAACGGCGACAACCGCCGCGATGTGATCGCCCGAGTGTTCAAAGGCGTCGATAACCGCATGAAGAGCGGTTATCTCCTGCGCGACATCATCAACAAGGTTGCCGCCATCCACTTCACATCGTCTGACGAATTGCACACCCTCGGCGCGCTCTACGAATCCATGCTCCGCGAAATGCGCGACTCGGCCGGCGATTCCGGTGAATTCTACACGCCGCGCCCGGTAGTCCGATTCATGGTCGAGATGACCGATCCGCGCCTCGGTGAAACAGTGCTCGATCCTGCCAGCGGTACGGGAGGCTTCTTGGTCGAAGCCTACAACCACCTTGAAAAGCAGGTGAAGACCGTCGCCGACCGCAAACGCCTGCAAACGGAAACCATCAGCGGGTGCGAGCCGAAATCCCTGCCTTATCTGCTGTGCCAGATGAATCTGCTCTTGCACGGGTTGGATGCGCCGCAGATCGACCCCGAAAACGCGCTCCGGTTCAAGCTCTCTGAAATCGGTGAAAAAGAGCGCGTGGACGTGATCCTCACGAATCCGCCTTTCGGTGGAGAGGAGGAGCGCGGCATCCAGGCGAATTTCCCTGAAGACCGCCAGGCCGCTGAAACGGCTCTTCTGTTTCTTCAGCTCATCATGCGGAAGCTCAAACGTCAGCAAACGGCCGTCAAGCGTCCGGCGCGCGCCGCCGTCGTTGTGCCGAACGGCACGCTGTTTGGCGATGGTGTGTGCGCCCGCATCAAAGAAGAGCTGTTGAAGGAGTTCAACCTTCACACTATCGTGCGCTTGCCCAATGGGGTGTTCGCGCCGTACACCAGTATTCCCACGAACATTCTGTTCTTCGACCGCTCAGGCCCAACGAAGGAAGTCTGGTATTACGAACAGCCGTTACCAGAGGGACGAAAAAACTACACCAAAACCCAGCCGATGCAGTTTGAGGAGTTTAGCGACTGCATGAAGTGGTGGTACAAGCGCAAGGAAAACAATCAGGCGTGGAAAGTCTCATCAAAGGAATTACTCGACGCCAACTGCAACCTCGACCACAAGAACCCACGCGCGAACGTGGATTTTGAGCACCTGCCGCCCGACCAGCTCGCCGATGACATTCTGAAGAAAGAATTTCGCATCGTTGAATTGATGCAAGAAATCAAAGCCGCTTTGGGAGCACGGGCATGAACTCGGCGTGGCCCAATACCGCCCTTGGCGAGGTCCTCGCTCCAGCCATCCGCGAATGCCAAGTTGACCCAAGTGCAAGATACCCGCTCCTGGGCGTTCGCTTGGACGGACAAGGTCCCTTTCACCGCGAAACCGTGCTTGGAACACAAACCTCGGCCACACGCCTGTACAAGGTTAAGACCGGCGATTTCATATATAGTCGCCTTTTCGCATGGCGTGGGGCTTTCGGACTCATTCAGCCGAACCTAGACGACCACTTTGTTTCAAATGAGTTTCCTGCATTCACGCCTATCAGCAATCGCATCGACCTCAAGTATCTTAATTACTGGTTCAGATTGCCAGACGTCCTGCGTCAAGTCGAGGCTGACTGCTCAGGGAGCACGCCTCTCACGCGCAACCGATATAAAGAGCAATATTTTCGTGCTCTCCAAATTCCACTTCCGGCTATAGACGAACAGCGCCGCATTGTCATCCGCATCGAAGAACTGACGGCAAAGATCACGGAGGCGCGAACCTTGCGTCAATCTGCCAGCGACGAAGCAGAAGCGCTCTCGCGCTCCGCAACCGATGATGTTTACGGACGACTCAAGAACGAAACCGGCTTGACCCGCCTAGATACTGCTTGCTCATCAATCACCGACGGCGATCACCAGACGCCCGCATTTTCCGAAGGCGGCGTGAAGTTTATTTTCGTGGGGAATGTTTCTACCGGCCAACTGCACTTTAACGGTGTGAAGCACGTCACACCAGAATACTTCCAAAAGATTTCGGCAAGTCGTGTGCCTCGACGCGGCGACATTCTGTATAGTGCAGTCGGAGCTACTCTCGGTATACCTGCCATCGTCGATGCAGACGACGATTTTTGTTTCCAACGCCACATAGCGATCCTGAAAACAAACAATAAAGCGTTATCCCGCTTTCTCTGGCACATGCTACGGTCCAAGACCGTATTCGACAAGGCATGGGGATCAACAACGGGATCAGCGCAGCCGACGATACCGCTTCGCGCAATAAGAGAGTTACCAATTCCGCTGCCCTCGTTGGAGCAGCAGATGAATGCCATTGCTGAACTTGACGCCCTGCAAGCAAAGGTCGATTCGCTAAAGGCACTTCAAGCCGAAACCGCCAGCGAACTGGACGCCATGCGTCCCGCAATTCTCGACAAGGCGTTCAAAGGAGAGTTGTAGCGAAATTATGTCCGCCAGGCACAACACGACCAAGGGCACAAGAAGAACAACACGGAGCGTCGTGTTCATCAGCAAGGGCACGCCGGAGGACGACGACTTTGTGCTCTGGCTCGCCCCGCGCCTTGAGGCCGCAGGGTACATCGAGTTTGCCGACATTCTCAACATTGATGTGGGCGATCGTTGGCTCAGGAAAGTCACCGACACGCTTCAAAACCCAGCCGTTACGATGCTCTTAGGATGCCGGGCCTTTAATCGATCGGCGTTGAAGGGTGTGGGGCTGCCACTCAAAGTGGCCCGAGAGGAGACCGCATGCTAATCGCGATAGAGGGATGCATCGGCGCCGGTAAATCCACCGTCGCGAAGGGCCTCGCGGAGTACCGTAAGAGCGATCTCCTCCTCGAACGCTTCGAAGAACATCCATTCTTGAAGCTGTTTTACGGCGACCCCTCTGAAACTGCCACTGAGACTGAGGTCGCCTTTCTTCTTCTGCACTACAGTCAGCTTCGAACGGTAAACTCAGCATCACCGCGTGAGACGGTTGCTGACTTCCACTTAAGCAAAGATTTGCTCTATGCTGAGCTTAATCTGACAGATAGCAGAACAAAAGCAGGATTCTTCCATCTTTATGAATACTTTGCAGAGAGAGTTCCGTCGCCAACGGTTCTTGTATATCTCTCCGCACAAACAGACCTCATCCTGGAGCGCATACGCCAGCGAAATCGAGATTTTGAAGCTGCTATCGATCCTGCGTATTACGCACGAGTAAACGAAGCATATGACACTCTGTTCGCCAGGTATTCAGGAGCGAAGCTGTCAATTCCGATGGAAGAGTGGGACTTCGTCAAGCAACCAATTCTCTATGAAGAGCTCTCAGCCCTTATCGATATCCAACTGAAGAGCTACAAATAGTAAACCGATGAAATCCAGCGTGCCAATTTCGAAATCCACCTTTCGCATCCGCCCGGACTATTTTCGGCGCCGCGATTTCGAAATTGTTCAGCCGCTCTATGATCTGGCGTTTCTTCTGGAAGTCGGGGCATTATCGTCCGGCACCGAACCTCCGAAATATCGAACCTTCTCTCTCTGGAGAGCGGCCTACAGTCTGGACGGGTACAACACGGTCATAGATCGCTGGATGGATGGAGAGCTTGATGATGGCGCCTTGGACTATGTTCCTTCGGTGCGAATACGTCAGTATTTTACTCAAATCAAAGAGACAGGGACTCTAGCTGAGCTCAACACTTTTGATACAGATCCCTTTCATAGATGCCTCAGGCTCCGGTCCGTACGTGGTCTCGGCCCAACCAAGATTGCCCTTTCCATCCAGGCGCCAGATCCCACGGAGTGGCTGGATCGAACCGGTCTGGATCTCGAGGTGAGCCCCGACAGAGTGCTGGCGCTGTTTTCTGGGCGCAATGCGGGTCCGTGGCAGACAGCGCACATTGTCCCCCCGCTGTTACGCTTTCTGAGAACCGTCCAGATGCAGACGAAATTATCCATCGGGTGGGGAATATTGAACCTCAACGACCCATTCGAGCACGCGCTCTGCCCTATAAAGGTGGTCGCTGATGCCGCGCCAGATTCTATGAGAGCGTGGTTGAAAAAGGCGCTCGACTCGGAGAAGTTCTTTAGCCGCGTGCCGCGCCAAGGCGTTATCGAGATTGTTCACCAGATGGGATGGAGCTTCACTATCGATTGTCGTTATGCTGCCGCTCGCTCAACGGTAGAGGAATTAGCGCAAACACTAGATCCATTGGCTTCTCTGCAACCGAGTCGCCTAAGATCCGATCTCCATTTACATACAGTGTGGTCGGACGGGAGCGCGACTGTGAATGCGATGGCCGAAGCTGTCAGTCGCTCCGGGCTGGAATACTTCGCTGTCACCGACCATAGTCGCAGTAGCAAGTTGCAGGGCGGTCTTACGCCGCCACTGTGGCTTCGTCAAGCGACTGCGCTAAAGCTGGCTGAACCATTGTGCCCCGTGATCCATGGGGTCGAAGTTGACATACTGAGAGACGGCACGATCGATTTGCCGGCGAACCTCCTTAGCAGTGCTGGTCTGGTCATTGGGTCCGTCCACACGAATTGGACAGATGATTCTCGAAGAAATACTGATCGACTTGTGACCGCGATTGAATCCGGAGCAATCGATGTCCTTGGCCACCCTACCTCGGCAATCATCGGCAAGCCTGGTGTCCCCGACTACATCCGACCGCCGGCTCAAGTCATTTGGGACGAGGTCTTTGTCGCCTGCAGACGATATGGGGTCGCTCTTGAGTTCAACTGCTTTCCTTCTCGACTGGATCTTCCTCTCAATCTCGGAGAGATGGCTATCGATCTTGGTTGCTCACTTTCGATTGGCTCCGACGCACACGCACGTTCTCATTTGGTGAACCTTCTATACGGCGATTTCATCATGCGGAAGTTGGACTCTGCATCATTCATGAATTCGCTTAGCTACGATGAGCTACGGCGCCAAATCGCCAAACATCGATCGAATCGAAGCACCCTCTCGCGGTCGAAAGTTGGAAGTGGGCAAATTCAGTTGGACTTCGGAGACAGAGGATCGCATCCCCTGAAACGACTCCGCGGACGAATTGAACCACCTCGATGTATACCGGGGGGCTCCAAAGTAATCGGGATCGATCTGACGGCCGGAGATAAAGCAACCGGGATCGCGAAGCTGGATGGAGATCGCGTAGAAACCACGTCATTGCTGACCGATGACGAGATTCTTGCCTACGTAAACCAACATCGTCCGAAAATCATCAGCATCGACTCCCCGCTTGGTCTACCCGGCGGCGGAACAGAGATCGATCCGAGAGCGGGAATCGTCAGGCTTGCAGAACAGGATCTCGCTAGCATTGGCATACCCGCGTATCCAGCCCTGATCGATTCCATGCGAAACCTCACTCTCCGCGGAATTGAATTGCGCCGCATCATGTCGGGCCTCTCTTATAGGCCACGGGTCATTGAATCGTACCCAGGGGCCGCGCAGGATATTCTTTCGATTCCTCGGAAGCAACAAGGGCTGGACCTATTGCGCGAAGGACTTCGGCGGTTGGGCCTGCAGGGACCAGGGCTTGAAACTCGCTCACACGATGAAATGGACGCGATTACGTCAGCGATCGTAGGACGCTATTTTGAGGTTGGGCAATATGAAGCGATGGGAATCCAAAGTGAAGCTCAACTGATTGTACCGAAAGTCCCGCCAATAGCCTTCGAGGATGCGCCCATAGTCTGTCTGGCGGGAAAGACTGGCGCCGGCAAATCGGTCGTTGCCAGATACCTGAGCGTTTTCTATGGCTTTCATTGGATGCGTACCCGAAACGTCATCCGAGATTTGCTCATCGAGGATCAATTAGCGCCGAAACGGAAGCGTCTATTTGATCGATCTGTCAAACCCGAATCGATTTCGGAGACAGATCTTCGGGAGTTTGGAGCGATTGTCCTTGATCGATACCATCAGGTGCCGCTGAGAAAGAAGCTGGCGTCCATGCTCATTAAGGAGCGGCAGCCCGTTGTGCTCGATTCGATCCGCGACATAGTAGATGTAGAGACGAGCATTAGTAAAATACGTCCCGTGCTGATTTGGTTCATCGATGCGAACGACACGGTGATACTCGCGCGGCTGCGGAATAGGAAGAAGCTGTCTGAAAATCGGCTCCGAAGCGCCAACCCCGTTGATCACAAGGCCTCTACAATCCGGGACGCCGCCGATTACATCATCTCAAACAACACATCGCTTGAGGAACTGAGGTGGAGGATTGACGATACGCTTTTCGATTGCATCGAGCTGACGAGCTGATTGAAGAATAAATGAATCAATCGCCCTGAGCTGGACGAATCGAAGCGCCATTCCCGACCCTCCTCTATTGGTCCTTCCTAATAGGTTTTATCTTATTCCAGTTTGGGGCCGAGCATTGACGTCGCGTCTGCTGCCGATCGATTACATACTTCACGGCAGGGATTTTTGGATCTATCGCTAGATCAGTTACTGCTTTTTCGCTTAATGGAATTTGGTCAAGGGCCCAATATCGGGAATTTGGGCTCATATTCAGTTTGGACAAGAGTGAATATAGATCGTCCCGCTTCAACCCGACAGTCTCACAGTCCTTTCGCACCTCCCCCACAAAACCCTTGCGCTTCAGCTCCTTCAGGCGATCGCTAAGCGCTTTCGCACCCCCAAACCCCGAAATGAAGGACTTAAACTCGCCAAATGTATAGAGGCCCAGCTGATCACCTAGCCATGGGTCGCCGTCGGCATATTGGCTGAGCAGCCGGGACGCAACCCGAAGACTCTTATCAAAGTCCTTCTCTGGCTTATCGCCCCGCTCGACGAACTTGGTCAGATATCTACACTTGTCCTCCAGCATTGGAGGTCCCATGCATAGCAAGAAATCAAACCGTCCCGCCCTCTTAATCGCGTCATCAAACGTGGCCTGGAAGTTCGTAGCCATAAGAAACACAATCTGCCCTCGATCATGGAGCTTTGCAAGCTTCGGCAGCATATATGTTGTGAGAAACCTACTCTCTGTATCTATCGTTATTGCGGCATCCCGCTTTTGCACAAGGGCGTCCATCTCATCAAATAGAACAACGACACAAGATAGATCCATTACATCTTCGAAAATGCGCTCGGCCTGGACATAAAGATCCTGGTATCCACTGCAAAGAAACGTGGCAGGATCTATCTCTATTAAAGGCCAATCCAGTTCCTTGGCGATAGCTTTGGCAACCTCTGTCTTTGAAGTCCCGGGCGGGCCAAAGAGAAGGGCTGAGAGCGGCGCTTTATTTACTGGGTTCCGTCGGAGTTGGCGCGACGCAGCACCGTGGAAGCGGGCAAAAGTAGCGAGGATTGTGTTCGATAAGACATCTTTCAGACGATAGTTCTTGTGGTCTAACCAGAGATCAATGTCAAGGAGCTGGTCAACATTGTTCCACTTGGGCTGAGGCCTCGATGCCGAATAGGCGAGCAGGATCCTCTCTTGGGTGTGTTCAGAGAGCGCTTCGATCAATTCCAACAAAAACATGTGTACGACGGCTGTAGCCCATGACTCCGGAAGGTTCTGACGCAGGCTCTCAAGCTCGCCACCCGAATTCCATCCTTGGAAAGTGACTTTGTGTCCCTCCTTAGCGCCGGCTTCGGAGCAGTGCAAACGATGGAGTTCACAATAGGAGACAGCGCGTTCTAAGCCAGAGATCACTGTTTCTCGGGTAAGAAGATGGTTCTCCTTTTCTCCGAATTCGACCAGAATAGCCTCGAGAAGCTCAAACGTAAAACAGAAGTTCGATCCCGCATCCTGATAATGGAAAAGAGGAAAATACTTGGGCCAGATGCCGCTCGGCGTTTGCTCCAAGAAGAGATCCGCAACAGAGCTCTCAAGCTCCGCAGTGGACGGAAGAATCTCTTGATGTTCCTTGGTAGTACCCAGCAGCAGATCCTTACTGATCAACCTTAATCGTGCACAAAGACATGCGGCCATCGCCATCGACACCGGGTCCATCATCGCAGCGTGGCGGGCGTCAAACCGCGAGCGTTGGCTTTCAAATTCACTTGCTGCAAATCGGCACAGTGCTTCCCACTGGGGGTTTGATAGGGGAATCATCGCGCGATGAATCCCATCGACATACCAATAGATAACGGCAGCTGCCGGTGGATAGTTGTTGATCTTAAAAAGGTCGATTTTTGCTGCCATAGCCCTGGCTATATCACGAATCGGCCTCTCATTTAAAGGGGCTACGATGCCCCTAAAGTAGTCGTGGAGAACCAAGCGATTGAGATGCACGGTGGCGTAGGAATTTCTCTCTTGATTTGCCAGACCTATAGTCTCACTGCTCAATGTGACCTTTTGGAGTCTAATCTCGTCATAGAGATTCGACGTATTTATAATACGATTGAACTCGGCAACCAGCTTATCTCGCAACCTCTTGTGATCGCTTGCCCCATGCTGTTTCAATTTCACCTGAAGCGTGTGGGGAAGCATATCGAATAGATAGGTTGAGAATGGAGACCGGTTAAGCAGCCGTGTGACAAATCGGTCAAGATTCTGAATCTCCAAGTGAGCTTCCCATCGCCTCAGAAAGTCTTTATCGTCACCTTCCAATGCCTCAGCTTCGCGGAGGAAGCCATATAGCCGAATTACCAAAGCCGTCGTGAAGGCATTGTTCTCGATCAGGCCAGAGCTCATCCACGGCTTTGCCATAACATTCTTGAAGATATCGGTAACAGCATCCTTCCACTTCGCACGGCCATATAGATCGGGGAGTCTGCCCGCCAGAGCGAGGCTCATCAAACAGGAAGCGGTTGTAGTAATGTTGACGTCGTTTGGGTCGGATTCGGACGTTGGCTTGCGCAGGAACCCGTTCTCAACGATTGCATGTTGGAAGGACCTCATGTCCGAGTCCAAAGTGGCGACGAGTTCCTGCGCCCGGCGACGGAGATCCCGGAGGCGCTTCAGTTCGATGTCTGGCATGTGAGATCAAGTTGAGAGCAGATAGTTGGATTGCATACTACGTCGAACGTCCCAAACCCAGTTCCTGCAAATTCGATGGGAACCGCAGTTGCCATTTCTATCTGAGTCAGGAGGGTCCTGGCCTTTTCCGAAAGCTTTTCGGAAGCCGTAACGCCATAGTTGGAATAGTCGAGGCGATCAAGGCCCATCACCGCCAAGGACGTAGGCTTGTTATAGTTGCATGCGTTCTTTACAGCTTCCAGATCGAACTGGGCAACCCGCCGCAGTTTGTGCGTTACCGAAGTGAACTCAGGCGTCGTTTCCGGAGCTCCAGACAGTTCTCTGATTGCCTCCCACGAGATCTCATTGTTGAAGGGCCCGCTAGAGCCGCCGACCCTAATGGGGTAGGTTCGAATGACGACTACGACTTTATCGATCATTTTCGGCGCGAGACCTACTTCCGATGCAAACCCGGATGCAGTCGTATCGCGAGAAGTTACGAATGGATATTTGGCCCCGTGTAGCAGCGACAAAGAAAAACCTTGGCTGCCTTCGATTATCACATCGCCTCCGAGGTCAAGCTGTTCATGCAGAAGAGGTGCGATGGTTTGAATTCGGCAACGCTCCGCGAGGGCGGCGGAATCTCCCGCGAGCATTACCTTCCCCATTCGCAAGAGACGGCGCGCCATCGCGGATCCAGTACCACTGCAGGTACTCGCGATGTCTTTCAGTGCTCGTTTCTCATCCTCACGGTCCTGATCGGTGACAAGCACGGCGCGGGGATCGACGATGATTTTTTCTCGCGAGATACCGAGTAAGTCGAGTTCCCGGAGCAGGATGTCTTGATCAATCGCACAACCGGCAGATAACAGAAATGTGGCACGAGATGGCTCCGAGCACGATGGAATCTGACGCAATACCACGTCGCGCCCCTGAATAGTCACTGTATGACCAGAATTGGGCCCTCCGCACCTTACGAGAGAGGGAGATTCGGCTCGCGCAGCCAAAAGGGCGACCACTTTGCCTTTCCCTTCTGATCCGAACTGTCCACCCACTACGATTGTCGCTGCCATATCGTCCAAATCTTTTCAGGTCAGGCGCTTGGAGGTCAAGCGCCACGTCTTCCGTGCCCATTCGAGCTGCTCCTTGTCGGTCCTTCCTCCCTTATCGGGGCGCTTCTGCGTCTTCATTCGAGATCTTCGTGTATCCGAGACGTACAAGGCCTTCTCATATCCCGCCGGTGAGGTGGATTCCGAGGTCCCGAATTTCTTCTTCGTTCACGTGCCCCCGCTTCAGGCGGCTTTATGGCAGAAGCGGTCGGAACCCGTCAAGGTCCTCCGCATTCGCTCCGGCCGCTGCGCGGCGCCTGCGGCGACCTGTGACTGAACCCTCCTCGCCCCTGCCGTGCCGCAAGAGCCATGAAGCGGGGGCACTCAAACAAAGAAATTTGGGTTAAGGCAGACGCCCTCCTTCAGATTCCGCCCCTCGCGGGCAGCGACAGGAGAGCAAACATCATGCCTTACGCATCCAGCAGCAAAGCCGCCACCACCGCGCCGCACAGGAAAAATGCGGCGCTCCGCACCACCAGCGAATCGCCCTATCAGCGGCGCACTACCCAGAAAGACAACCCCGCGCAGCAACTCATCAAGCAGGCCCTGGATTTCCTGCTCCAGCAGCTTGAGGCCGGCAAGAGCGAAACCCTGACCGCCTATCTTGCCGCGATGGCCCGGTTCCATTCCTATTCCTTCGGGAACATTCTCGCGATCGCGCGGCAGCGCCCGACCGCATCCCACGTGGCCGGGTTTTCGACATGGAAGGAGTTGGGCCGGTTCGTCAAGCGGGGCGAGAAGGGTATCCAGATTCTCGCTCCTATCGTCGGTCACCGCCGCCCGAAGAACGATCAGGAACCGCAGACGGACGAGAAGCCGCACCCTGTCCTGATTGGCTTCCGCGCCGTGTACGTCTTCGATGTGGCCCAGACCGAAGGCGCGGACCTGCCCGAGCTTGAGCACAAAATCACCGGCGACGTGCGGGACCATCGGGACCGGCTCATCGAGTTCCTTGCGCGGCAAAGTATCGCTCTCGATTACACCGAGAACATCGCGCCCGCCCTCGGCGCGAGCTACGGCGGCAGGATCGCTCTGCTGCCGGGCCAGTCGAAAGCTGAAGAGTTCGTGACGCTGGTGCATGAGGTTGCGCACGAGCTTCTTCATAAGACCGACCGCCGAACCAAGACGACCGCCACCGTGCGCGAGACGGAAGCTGAGGCCGTGGCCTTCATCGTGGGCCAGGCCGTTGGCTTGGAGATGGGCAACGCTTCGAGCGACTACATCCAGATGTATGCGGGCAACGCAAGGCTTCTAGCCGAAAGCCTTGAAGTTATCCAGCGCATCGCCTCCACCATCCTCCGGGCCATCCGCCCGGAGGAGGCCCTAGGGAACCGGCTACGTCTCGCCCTTGCAGCCTAGTCGTCAACCAGCGGCAGATTCTCACGGATCCTGCAACTACAAAGCTCCGCACTTTCTGTCCGCTACCCGTCTGCCCGTCCTGCTCGATGCCCGTGCGAACGCGGGCGACATCTCTGGCCCACCCGACGGGCCCAGTTCTCCGGGACCGCCTGACCTGGCCCCACTTTTCGCAACAGGCCACGGACTGACCGATCATGTGGAATTGTCCGATTTCTTCCTTCATCCGCGCGCTGCAGGTGAACACCACGGCAAGGATCGGGCCAAGGTGTCACCCCGTGGGCTCAGTTAACTCGTATGTAGTAATACACCGCGCGATTGACCGGTCGGGTCTCACTTCCCTGCCCGACAGTGACTTGCAAAGCATGGCCGCTGGAGTGGCCTACCGCATCAAGAGGAGAAAAATGATCGCCGTTGCCTGCATCACCGCCGGTCCTGCGAACAAAATTGTTCAGATCGCCCCCGGCGTTTGCGATCGTGTCCACCTCTCGCCGCATCGAATCTTGTTCCTGATCTTGACCCGCGACCCGCGTCTTTCCAACGTAGTCTGGATCCATTGTCGAGGGAGCGAGAGCAGTATCAAAATTGTTCAAACCTCGCAGAAAGATGCCGCGCAGATCCGGGACGGCAACAGCAGTTAACACAGGCTCGCCCGCCGGTCGGAGGCTATTCATCAGCGCGAAGTATTGGGTGGTTGAATCGACAGCTCGACCATCTGCCGGGACAAAATGCTCACGAAATTCTGGTGATTGATTTTCCCACGGCACCATTGAGGCCACGATCGACCCAATCCCTACATCGAAGCTCGTCCGGACGCTCGTTGTGAGATTATTCGCAGGTGCATCGTAGACGGCATTAGTGTAGTGTGCCTCGTTGCCGACAAATTGATCTGTAATTGTCTGTGTAAAGTGTTCGTCGGTGCTGTAGTAAAGATCGACGGTAGACGGCACCATTATCGATCCAGAGGCTGTCCATGAAATATCGCTCGTCGAGTTCTGCGTCAACTGCTCGGTATCCTTGGCTGTAACTTTCCCATCCGAGATGTCTTGACTCAGCTGGGGATCAAAATTGCTGCTACCCTTGCTTGCCGCAGCAATTTGACTGAGGGTCATACCGGTTCCCAAGTCTGCATTTAAGCTATCGGAATGCAGCTTATAGAGCCCGCTTGCATCGCTTACGAACTGCGCAGTCGTGTGGTTCATCGCTCCGAGGGCGAAATTCACAAGTTGAGATATTATGGTGCTCTTTTGCTGATCGGGATTGGCATCACTGAAGCTGTTGATGACGACGCTTGATGAACCGTTTTCTAAAGCGGATTGGACAAAGTGTCGCGAGACAAAGCGATTAATCGACGATGTCTCGCTTGAACTGGAACTTGATTCCCCTCCACCGAAGATACCGCTGAGCACTGGTATCGCTAGGCCCACTCCTCCTGTCGAGCTTTGACTGTTCAATATCTGGCTCAACCCCCCTGCCCCATTTACCTGGTTCAGGAAATCATTACTCGTAAATATCTGCCCTGAGATGCTGATAGCCGTTGTTGCGAGTGCGGCGGCTGTAACGTATCCGTGAGCGCCGATTTGAGGGTTCGTATCGAAGGATTTTAACTGAGCATACGTGGCTGAAATCTGACCTGTCCCGGGCTCGGGGAGAGAATTGACAATCATCTGTGTTCCACCTGTATCGATATCCGGGAAATGGCGCAAAGTAAGCTGCGTACCATCGGGAAATAGGGCATAAACGACAAATGCGTTGAGGGGTAACGTTTGAATATCTTGTGGCTGAATTGTTCCCCCATAGCGACTCTCCAAATAGGTGGCGACCAGTTGCTTAACGCGGGCGAGATCATAGGTCCATTGGACGGGTATCGTGAAGACGGCGTTCGACTTCTTTTGGGCATCAGTCAGGGAGGCATCCAATTGATGGAAAGCAGTATCTAGCAGAGTTTGGGACACAATTGGCTGAGGTAGGAAGCAAAATGTTCTATGTCCATTTGGTCCCATCGCGACATCATTAGGCGCCTCGAAGACATCGATCGTGGCCGCGTAGTCAGAGATAGACGCTTGATCGATATACTTGACGACAATTGAAGGAAACCCCGTTGGCTGACCGCCGCCAGCTTGTGGTTGATTGCTGCCAGCTTGTGCACTTGCGGATACCGCAAAAATCAGTACCCCGCATAGGGCACTTGAGGTTGTGACTGAAGCCCGCAAGGATACGCGCATAATTCTCCTCTCAATCTGCTCTGATATGCCCGCGACATCGCTGGCATCGAAATCAGTTGGTTCGCAGATAGGGATATGGGTCAGAGAACGGCAGCTAAGCGAGCGACAACGAGCGCATTGCAATCTCATCGCCGGAGACGCCAAATCAAGCTACTGATTATTGTAAAAAACTGGTCCTCCCTACGTACCACAAGATTATATGGAATGCAAGGGGGAGAGGCGGTGCGAGTGAACTAAAGACGGGGGCCTGATTGTATGAGAGTCACTTCCTTGCGGTTGTGTCGCACTTCTCATGCGGCAGGATCTCCCTTCCATGGGCAGCGTCCCGGGCGCGATTCTATTCTCTGCACTCCACCAAGCTCCACTCTTGTTCGCTCACAAGCCGTGAGTTGTTGCCCGCGAAGCCGCTTCCGAATTCGATTTCGCGCTGAATCAGGCTCCGCGCCTGCGAGCCTTCCTTCATCGTTGTACCGGCTCCCCGCAATCAGCCGACGACCTCATGCAGGATATTTACATCCAAACATGGTGCCGCCCTCAGCAGTTCGATCCCGAACGGGGAACGCTGAGCGCGTGGCTCCTCGGCATCGCTCCCATGCCGAATGTTCGCCTGGCCGGAGGCATTATTCCGGAATGCGTGCTAGGTCGGGCTGCTGAGTTCGCAATTTGATCTGAAGCGACCCGATCTGGCATCATTAACCCCAAAGTAAACGGTGTGCCGTGCGAATCCCCCCGTTCCCCCACCATTCGCATCGCTGCCGGTTTGCTTTTGGCTGCCCTGCTGAGCATTGTCGGGTATCAAGTCTTCCGGCGTCACAGTTCTCAAGCTCCAGAGGTGCTGCTGAAGCGAGCCGACGATCTCTCGTGGCTCAATGCCTGGGTTCAGGCCGAACCGCTGTACCGCCAGGCCGAGCTCAAATTCCGCGCAGAAGGCAATCTTCCCAGAGCACTCTACGCCCGAGTTAGCCAGATACCGGCTGAGAGTGAATCCTCAACAACGATTCCCAATCAAATCGCCGGCCTGCGGCTCGATTTGGAATTGCCGGAAGCTCGGAATCCGGAAACCCGCTTACGCATTCTGACCATTCTCGGGATGCTCGAAACGAACTACGACGGCGGCATGGCGCGGGACACCTGGAGCGAAGTCGAGACACTCGCTCTTCATCGGCGCCATTACCTGCTCGCTTCGCGCGCCAGTGGCGAACAGGGCATCGCGGCATTTCTGCTCGGCGACATGGCCACCGCGAAGAAGGATGTTCTGCGGGCTTGGCTGGTAGCAAAGGTCGCCGATCCAGCAGCGCACATCCGTTACGCGAGCATGTACGGCGCCGGGCTGGTCGAAATTCATAAATACAAGGAGGCGCTGGGACCGCTGAACGAAGCGATCCGGGTCGCACAGAAAACACCTGAGGTCGCTTATCCGACAATCGCAATCACTTCGAAGATTGACGCTCTGAGCGGACTCGGAGAAAATCAGCAGGCCTTGGTGCTAGCGGCAGAAGAGATGCGAAGGGTATCCGAGTATCACCTTTCAGCGCACCTCGCTGATATTTACCAGATGAGAGCGGCGGTCTATGAGCGAATGGGCCAATGGGACCAAGCCATTTCAGACTACCTGGAGTCAATCCGATACGCGAAACAACTCTCTTATTGGCGTGGACTCACACAGGTGGACGGGGCGCTTGCAAGGGCATACCTCCATCAGGGAGAGATGCAACCGGGCTCGCCGCAATCAACGAAGCCATTGACGCGAACCGGAAGATCCCGGATGAGCTGTACTTTGTACCAAGGAATCTCGCCATTAAGGCGGAGATTCTCGGGCGAATGGGCAAGACGCGCGAGTCAAATGATCTCTACGAGAAGAGCGCCGACCTGCTGGATGCGCTGCTCAGCCGGGTTCCGACGCCGATGGTCGAGCGGCAACTGCTCAACGATCTCAGCGTTGTGTATGCGGGCTACTTCACTTGGCTGCGCGATCAGGGCAGACTTGCCGATGCATTCCGCGTGATCGAGCGCGCCCGCGGGCGCATCGAGGCGCAGGCACTCTCCCACCATGGCGTCATCGTTCCGCACGCGCCCAGCCCCGCCGAATTGCGCCTTACCAGTCTTAACGTGCGGTTGCTTGATACGGATGGCGCCGCCGCGAGGAGCCAGATCCTCGATACCATCTACACAACAGAACAGCAGATCGGCGAAGACGAGAACGACCTCGACACATCTCCCAATCCCGTTCCACTGGACAAGCTGCAACAGGACCTCCGGCCATCGGAGCTGTTCATCGAATATGTTCTGGCCGAACCGCAGTCATACGCCCTGGCGGTGACACGAACGAGTGCCCATTGCTTCTTGCTACCACCGAAGGATCAATTGGAAGAAGAGGCTACGCAGTACCGTTCTGAGTTGACCAAAGGAAATGCGGACCTTCCATTGGCGCAGCGGTTGTTTGACGATCTACTGGGAGGAATCCCGGAATACAGAACGAACTCTGACCTCATCTTGGTGCCCGATGGGAAGCTTCATCTGCTGCCGTTCGCCGCTTTGGCGGATTCAGGCCAGTACCTTGCCGCATCCCACACTGTGAGCGTGGCACCCTCGGGAACTGTCCTCGATCTGCTGAGACACCGTGACAGCGGGACCGCACATCACACGATGCCTTATGTTGGGGTTGCGGCGTGGATTTCCAAACCGCCGCCGATCACACTGATTGCCAGCATTCGCCGCGCAATCTCCGGCCCAGGTCGCCGCCAACTCGTCGCTTTGCCTGAGAGCCGCAACGAGGTGGAGAGCATCGCGACGGACTTTCCGCCGCCGAGAACCATTCTGCTGGGCTCCCAGGCAACCGAGACAGATTTCAAACGCCTGCCGCTCGGGCAGTACCGAGTCATACATCTGGCTCTTCACGGATACGCTGATCCTGAATACCCGGATCGCTCCGCCCTGGTCTTTGCGCCCGAGACACCACCCATCGACGACGGGCTGCTGCAAGTACGCGAGATCAGGCATCTTCACCTAAACGCCGATCTGGTAACTCTTTCCGCCTGCGATACGGGCGTTGGACCGGTCGGCGAAGAGGGAGTTGCGGATATAGAGAACGCCTTCATCGAAGCAGGAGCACAGAGCGTCGTTTCGGCACTCTGGGAAATCAACGACCAAACGGCGGCCGACCTAATGATCGACTTCTACATGATCGACTTCTACCGGCAACTCGGACGCGGTAAAAGCAAAGCTGCGGCACTTAGGCAGGCGCAACTCGACATGCTCCAATCCGGACAGCCGCCCTCTTCCTGGGCTGGGTTCGAACTGGATGGCGAACCCGATGGCAGCCTCTTCCAACGAACTGCGACAGACTACTCTCTCAGGAGCAGTGCCCGATGACGACAACGGCCACGACCGCACCCCGAATCTCGATTCAGCTCACAGAAAAGGATCGCCACATAATCCTTGAGAATGTGTTGGCTGCGCTGCGAAAGCGTTTCTATGCACCTGAAAAACTGAATGCAGACTGGCAGGCAGCCGTGGAACGGCACAGACCGATCATCGAGAGTGCCGAGACGCCTGATGTATTTGAACAGGCGATGAGCGACCTGCTCACCGAGCTCCATACCTCGCATCTGGGCTTCTTTCACAGCACCGCCCGCAGGGCGTCCAGCCGGGCAGCTCTGAGCGCTAACTACCTGGCTGACGAAACCCCCTTTGGAAAGCGCTGGATCTTCCAGGACGTTCACGCCGGCGGCGCCGCGGCAATCGCCGGTATCGAACCGGGAAACATCCTGCTTCGTGTTGACGGCCGGGAAATCGTACCACCCGAGCATCCAGTTTTCCCAATGGGGAAGCAGACCACCGTCGAGTTTGTTGCCAATGACGACCGGCAGAAGACCGTCTCGGTAGATGTGGCACGACCCAAAGGAAAGAAGCTGCACTTCATCGAGCCGATCTTGGTCGAGGCAAAACGGCTGGGCGACGGTCTCGGATACCTGAAGATCGCGATGTTCCCGGGAATGGTTGGGGTCGTAATCGCCAATCAGGTTTCCGGTGCCATTGAAAGCTTGGGCAAAATCGACCGTCTGATCATCGACCTTCGGGGAAATACTGGCGGAGGAATCGCCGCATTGCGAGTCATGAGCTTCCTTACTCCAGACAGAGTGCCCGTCGGCTTTGCCCTTGACCACCGACACTCCACGGCCAACCTGGAAACCGAAAGATTGAGATTCCCTCGTTTCGCTCGAATCCCGCCGTCCCCCAAGAACCTATGGCTACTCGGATTGCGATACGCTCCCGCAATGCTGATGAAAAAGTCGATCGTCCTCGAAAGCGAAGGACTTGGACCGATGCCGTTCCATGGGCGCATTACCTTGCTAGTTGATCGCCACACGGCAAGCGCGGCTGAAATGATCGTCGCTTTCGCTCGCGAGCACCAGCTGGCTACCATCGTCGGAGAAAGAACGGCCGGGCGCCTCCTATCTTCGACATCGATCAAAGTCGGGAAGGGATTCCGGTTGGCGTTGCCAACAGGCGCGTACCACACCTGGAGGGGAGCAACCCTCGAGGGGACGCCGATTGAGCCAGACTTCAAGATCGATTTCGACTGGCGAGATCGACGAGCGCAGGGCAGGGACCGACCGCTCGATTACGCAATCGATTTGGCTCAGAACATCATGCCAGCGCGCGCGAATTAACTCCCTGTACAGAAAGCTCTTATAAGCTGGCCATCACGAGAACGATGCACGACAAACTCATCAAGGTCGTCCGAACGCTCGAAACCGATTACCTGCCCTACGGGAAGGTTGAACGGCACGGGTCAGACTGCTCTGACGGATGCCGTCATTTCGTCAAAGTGGCTGGCTGGACTGGCGACTATTGGGGAGTATGCACGAATCCTGAATCTCCAAGAGCAGGATTGCTCACGTTTGAACATCAAGGATGTACAGCATTCGAGCCAGTGTCGCTCGATCTGGCGCTCAGCGACTCGCAGCTCAGGAGTCTGATCTCAGAAGCCACCGCGCGGTTAAGGGATCAGCGCACAGAGTCGATCGATAGCGCTCCGACAGTAAAAACTCCTCTGCCGAACGCGAACGGTCAATTCATGTATTTTGTGAGGACATCGTACTCGCCTCTCATCAAAGGTCATTTGCCCGCAATCTTCCGCTTGGAAGCCTACGACGGTAGCTTCGTCGCTGTGCTATTGCTGCATGCTTCACGAAAGTTCGGCGGAACAAAGCCTATGGTGACCGGGCACTTCCCTGCGAGGAACGGCGACGTCTTCAAAATAGTTCGGGAAAATGGAGACTATTCCTACCAAGTCCCCTTCAATGGCAAACTGCACAACCTTAAGCAATTTGGAGACCTGTCCAAGATTGGGGTCGCCGGGCTGGAAACACTCCGGAGGTTTTTGGAATGTGCAGAGCCCGAAGCATTCGAGAAGATCACCCAGACTGCGGATGCGCGTTTGAAGAGTGCCAAGCGAAGGCAACATGAATGTCTGGACCAGGTGAATCGCTGGCACAAACAGGAGTTTTTTCGAGATGAAACTCCCACCAGCGAGAGGCAGTATCGAAGGATGCTGAAAGAGGCAGAGGCTGAAGCGGAATGGCTGCGCGCTCGGATCACCGAGGAGGAGGCGTTTCTCGAATGGCTAAAGGGGATTGACCGGTCCGGTCCCACGCTCCGATCAGTGCCTCCACCGCCCGCACCACGACCACGATTAAAGCGGTGACGGTTTCACTGATGCCCACGGATAGACACGTAAATGGCGATGATTCCCGGTCGGAGCTAAAATTCTTACAGGCCAGTTATCTCCCTGAAGGCAACAGCTGGGGTTCATACTCAAAAGCAGGTATCCGAGCACCATCGGCTCAATATGGCAAATCTCTTGTACGTTGACAATTCAAATGTATGGATCGAAGGGATGCACGTGGCTGCCTTTCAACGGGGACACGCCCCGGATGTTTGGGCTGCGGTGCAGAACAAGATCTGTGATTACACTTGGGCTATCGACTTCGGAAGGCTGTTCGAATTTGCGGGCGGCGACCGAAATGATGTGAAGAAGGCTGCATTATTTGGCTCGCGTCCACCTAAGAATGATTCGCTTTGGGCTGCCGCGGAGAAAAAATGGATTTGAGGTCAGGGTGTATGACCGCAATGTGGTCGATCGGGAGAAAAAGATCGATACTGATATAGTCGCCACGATAATTACGGATTCATACGAAATCCTAACGGCAGGCGAGGACGAGATCACGCTCGTCGCTGGCGATTCCGATTACGTTCCGGCGATCGAACGTCTGAAGTCGCGGAAAATTCCGGTCCACATCGTATTTTGGGGCCATGCGGCTAGGGAACTAAAAGAGGCGGCGACGAAGTTCGTGAACCTCGATCCGTACCTTGAACATCTGGCCCTGAAACGATAGAACACCCTGAGTCGTCATTCTCCGTAACGCGATGAACGCTCAGGGATTCCTACTCTCAGGTTCCCCACTTTGCCCTGCAGCCACACGGTGCACACAAAAAGCGCAAAATCAGCCTCCAACAAGGCCCTTGACGAATGACCCAGCCATATGCACAATTTACGCAGCAAAAGGGAAACATCGCGGTTTTTGGGTCCCCAGTCTGAACTGCCCTAATGCGCACATCGCCAGCCGTGCTGGATAGGAATTCGCACGCGTCGATCTGCTTGGCTCGTGATGCAAATGACTGTGGGTTCTCCCATGCCCGCCATCCCAGACCGATCAATACTTCAACGAACCTCGGCTCATACGCTCGCAATCAATGGGGTGCTGATTCTCACCTTTATGGCGCTGATCAGGTTCGACGTGGACCGGTTAACGGACCTCCATTTCCCTGATCTCATAAGCTTTAAGGCTGCGATATCAGCCGGCGGTCTGACCCTCTTCACGGCATTGGTGCCGGCACACCAACGTAAGCGTCTGTTGGTCACACTGCGATCGCTTCTTAGCTCAGGATTCGCTCTCTGGATTTGCGTGGCGCTGTTGGTCGCCAGTCTCTTGCCGTGCTTAATTTCCAGAATTCGATTCGTTTGGTCCGGACCCGCTTCTCTAAGTTTGTCCGTCAATGGCCGAGCCGTTCAATTGGAGGCTGAAAGTATTGATGGGGGAAACCATCGAAAATCTTCCATGTATGCCCTCGCAGGAAGATCTTATCGGTTCTCGGCGGGCGCTTTTGGGAAAGCGTTCCGGATCGTTCCTCTGGAAGGATACTCCATTACGTTGCCCTTCTACGCTACCTCTCCACAAAACGATCGCCTCGCTGCAATCGAATATCAAATTATCTCGACGTTTTTTGACTTGTTCGACCGGAAAGACCTTGCGGATATTCGACAAGCTCTGGCGAATACAAACCCGTCCAACAGCGTCAGTGCGGAAGCCCTCACGCGACTAACGCGCATACGAGATATCGTGGACAGCTCGGCTAACTCATCGGCCTCTATCTCGACACAATTGGCTCTTATCGGTGATTTTGCTGATGAATACTCTACGGACCCATGGATTGAGCTTTTGAAGCAACAAGCTCACTATGGAAGCGCCGAATATTTGGTCTGCTCGGCGAACACTGGCCTGCCAGCCACGCATTTTGATGCTCCGATTGTGATGGCGATTAGTTCAGCGGCAGGTTTTCTGCGCGGAATGTGTGAAATGAAGGCGGTCGTTGTCCAACAAAGGGACCCTCCAACGCAGCGGGAGGCTCTGATCCGCGCACGGGACGATATGGTTGCTAGCAGCACTGGTCTGCAAAGCATTAATGTGCCCAGCGAGCTCAAAGACACAGCGAGGATCAGCACCGCGATCTACGAGGCGATCTGCGAGTTTTATTCAGGGGATATGGAAGCGGCACTCCGCAGCTTCAAAGCAGTTGCAGAGATCACCTCAGGCAGTCAGCAGGCTCGATCGCTGAATAATGCTGGCTTCGCCGCGTTTGTGCTTGCAGATTTTGCAGAAGCGCAGCAGGAGTACACCAGAGCGTACGAGGTGCAACCGGCATATCCTTACATACGTGCCAACCTGGCATATCTAATGTTGGCTGAAGGCGACAACAAAAGCGCGAGAGACACCTTCAACAATATCGCCAACGATGTCGACTTGCAGCGATTGAGCCCCGAAGATGTGCTCTTATCCAGAATCATGCTGCTTGAGCTGGATCACGATGAAGGGCGGCCACTTTCAGACGTTAACGCCGGCTACGCAGCGATATTGAAGGCAAGGGGCGGTCCGGTCTGGGAGTTTGAAGAGGATCCACGCACGCGATATGCTCTGCTGGTCCATGAGGTGATCGACAGAATCTATCTGGGCGGTGACTACTTCGGATTGGAAATGTTCGCGCTCACAAGTGCCTACGATGCTTTGAACGTAGTCTCCGGCACGCCCGAGCGGTCCTCAAACCGTGGTATCGCTGTTGCTGCCCTTGAAAACGACGTACAACTGTTGCGGCCTCGAGTCAGCCAGAAATGGTTGGTTGGCCCGCACAAGGGCTGGTTTGCGCACCTGAACAGTGCATCCCGATTCCCGACTCAAGCGCCCGGTCAGTCACGAAGCTAATCGCAAAGATTCCTCCATTTCCGTCCGGACGTTGGACGGTGACGACCATCTTTGCGTTTCCGACTTTCCGACGGCCGACCGGACAGGGCACCGCCCTTACGCCCTACACCCTTTCAAAAACCTCGCCAGAAGCCGCCGCACGGTGACTAGCTGACATCGTTCAATTCCACCGACTTCATTCCAGCCAGGGGGTGTTCCCTCAGCATGACAATCATGAAGGGGTCATTGGCGACGCGCACGGTCGAGACCACCGCATTTCCGGGAGGTGACTCAACCAGTGCAACGTCGATTTCACCGGATCGAAGCCTTCCCAGCAGGTCGAATGTGAAACCAGTGACCATTTCGATGGAGATCTTTCTCTGCGAGCGGAACTCAACGGACTGCAGGCGCTCCAGCCAGCGGTTGGACAGGTAGGAAGATGACCCGATCCTGAGCCTGTGCTGTTCACCAAACTGGCTGTCGTGTGCCTCATTCACAGCACGATGGAACGCGTGGAAACAGTCATAGGCGTGCGCCACAAACGCCTGGCCGGAGGCAGTCGTGACTACGCCGCCGTTGCCCCGCTCGAAGAGTTTGAGCCGAAGCCGTTGCTCCAGTTTTCGCAGCTGCTTGCTGAGAGCCGGTTCGCTGATCCCGACCCGAGTAGCGGCGCGCGTCATGTTGCCCTCTTCATTCAACACAAGAAGCAGCTCAAGATCGCGGATACGCGTTTGGCCTGGAGTCATCGCCTTTGCACCTCGACCTACACCATCTCTGTGGGTTAAAGGCAGCCAAGATGCTCCTCTGGGGCCTTGCTTCGTTTATCTTTTTGAAATCAGGATTATGCGGCCGCTCCTCTGCTGGATCTTGCCATCAATGAAAAGGAGAAACCCGTTGGTGCAAGAGCACTTCAGAAGTCTCGGAACATCCAAACTCAGAGGGCGAGCCTTCGGCAAGAGGCAACTTGATTCCCCAACTTATTCCTTTAGTTGGCCCCGGACGGTCTCTGATCCGCAGCAGAAAATCCGTTAACATAAATCAAATTTGCCGAGCCGCCGCTAAAGTCCATGGGGTCAATCCATTGGTCTGGGATCATATCGCCCCAACAAAAGCAGATTAAGATCTTTCTGTCAGAATCGTTGGCCCCGTACGCCACGGTGCAATGTCCGTCGTCGCCACTGCCGGCGCCGCCGTACTGTGACCACGGTCCAGTGGCGCAATACATGCACGCCTGCCCGCCATTAATTACTCGACGAGCAATATCGTAGGGGTTGGCACCACCGAACTGTGGAGCTGTCCAGTCTCCCGCCCAGCTCCATTGCAACCCGAAGCGATCCCGGAACAAACCAAACCCGGCGTAAACATTGTGCGGGTCCGTTGTGCCGTCAAATGATGTGCTACAGTAAGCGTGGAATCCCCATATACTGCTGCTCACCTCGGCACAGAGGGTCGGATCCTTCGGGAAGTATGAAGTCGACCAAGGATAATTCCAGCAGGTGGATCCTGGCCAGATTTTTGCAGCAGCTCTTGGATCTTGTTTCCACCAGCTCGCAAGAACTGCCCAAGCTACGGGCGCACAACCACTAATCCCCCGCCAGCCGCATAAATTACCACCCCCGTCCGCCCTTACTTCTACTTGACCTCGAGTCGGTTCGCGCGTAGCCTTGCCAACGGCGAGCGGGTAGCCGGAACAGCTCTGATTATAGGGTATCGGCGAATGCGGCAATTGGACAGCAGTTTGATATCGCCGCTCGCTAGTCGGCTCGAATAGCGTGTCCCAGCGCTCACTGACATGTTTGGGAGCCCAGCAGTCAGCAGGGTTTCGTCGTATAGGCTCCGCCATTCTGATCGCACTGAACCTAGGGACGGTCACATACACGGGCGCCGCCTTTTCGCGTGTGGGTAGCCGGGCGACCAAATCGAGCGGGCTGAAATAGAACCACTGCACTTCTGAAATGGGAACCTCGGGGATAGTGTCCTGCAGCAGCGCGTTCAATCGAGCCGATAGCAGCTGCCCGTCAAGAGAATAGGAGATTATGGGTGGCAACGACCTATCCCCCGAAGCGATTACAAACCCGACCGGTTCGTTCGCTTCCGATAAGAGTGGAAATTCGTACAGGAAGCGGTCTTCATCCCACATATATTTCCAAGAGAGAGCGCCGATCTTATCGAACGGCATAGCGTTGTTTCTTTTTCCATTCAGCAACGTTGTCGCTCGCTCGCGTAGGACAAATGCGTGAGCAGTTTCGATGGCAAGTTCGTACGTCGGTCTCATACTAGCTTCACTCCGACAATTGCGACTCGACAATAACTCTGACTGGGTGTCTGGAAACGACCTGCTACCGAAAAACGATTCCTGTTTAGGGCACGCAATTAATCCCGCTCAATCGTTTCGGTCGGCTCGCATAAGGATTGCCACCAAACACAATCGGGAATCATCCTTGCGCTTCCGGAGGTCCAAGGCCGGCCAGTGACGCGCGCCTAGTTATCGAGATCTCGATTACTTGGCGAGTCAACAGTCTGCTGAATACCTACATCAAAATACACAATCGAAGAAATGGGAAGCGGCTGACCCACTCCGACCCCGACGCCAGTCCCAAGGCCAAAGTGGTCATATGTTCCCGGTACAACCTGCGCATGAATGGGAAAATTTGCCCCTTGATTCGAAAAGTCGTATCGAACGGTTGGCGTTCCCGGGACGCGCAGCTGTGTATTACAGCAACTCTGACCCCCCACACCTAGCACGCAACCATTGGTCACAGTGATGTCCGCGCGAGCAATGGTGATTCGGTTCGGATTCGGTTGTCCTGCCCCGCCCACTGCCGATGTTTTCGGTTGTTGTGGGGGGTGGACAGGATTTGGCGCATTTGTCATGAGATTTTGTCACATTTTCCTCTTCAATTGTCAATTGTTGAAGGTGAAGAAGTTAAAAAAAGGAGTTTTGGCAAACGCCAAGGTGTCAGCACTTGATGCGAACAGAGTAGATCGCTGATTGACAACATAAAGGGCCGGGCTGGTCTCCTACGCCGGTTTGGAGGCGCGCCCGGGATGTCCGGACGGTTATCGCGAAAACCCAAAAAGTTATTGGACACAAATCCACACTCGGTGCAGCTTTTGCACAGGGAGGTCTTCCCCCGTGCCCAAGCCGCGCAGATCAAACGATCACCTTTCCGCTCATCCGCAACCGCTCCTCTTTCCCAACTCCTCAAGCCCCGATCCATGCCGATTTTCGCGACCCGAAATCCGACGCCACCGCTTGGTCCAGCCGATCCGATCGAGCCGCTGGTGAGTGTAGGGCGGGCAGCGCCGCTGCTTGGCATCTCGGTCAAAACCCTGCGAGACTGGATACTGTACCGGCGCATCGACTACGTGAAGATCGGAACGCGGGTCATGATCCGGCCGGAAACCATTCGCGAGCTGGTGGACCGCAATACCCGCCGCGCGGACATCGCATGAACATCTGGAAGCGTGCCAACAGCCCGCATTACAGCTATCGGTTCGCCTACAAGGGCAGGATTTATTCCCGCTCCACCGGGACCGCGAACAAGGTCCAGGCGATGAATATTGCCTCGGCGGCGCGCCTGAAACTCATTCGCCAAGAAGCGGGCATAGAAGTACCGGAGCCGGTCGTTGCCGTGGAACCGGCCCGCCCGGTTCCGACCCTGCGGCAGTACCAGCAGATCTTCGATGCCTGGGTCGGGACCGCCAAGGAAGAGCAAAAAGGCACCGTCAAGTTCTACCGCGAGAACTATCGCAAACTCCTCGAATACGGCCCCTGGGCTGATCTGCCCCTCGACCGGATCGACGAGCCGAAGATTGAGGCGTTTAAGATGTGGGCCTTGAAGCACGGCGGGCGCCGGCGCAACGGGAGCGGTTCTCCGGTTACCAAGACGACCGTCAACCGCTATCTTGCGACCCTGCGCAAGGCTCTCCGCTACGCCCATCGCAAGCTCAAGCTGATCGACAAGGTGCCGGCGATTGAGCAGTACACGAAGGATGAAGGGGCGGAGCGCGAGACGGATTATGTCTTCAACGCCGATGCGTACAAGGCATGGATCGACAATGCCCCCGAGCCGCTGTACTCGGCCTTGATCCTAGCCCGGCACTGCGGCATCTGCCGCGGAGAAATGCTCCACCTGATGAAGGACTGCGTCCATTTCTATCCCCAGCCGGTGGACGGCAAGCTGTTCGGCACGCTGCTGATCAAGCGCGGCCTCAAGCGCCGAGCGAGGCGGCGCGAGCTGGCCGTCGATTTCGCCATGAAAGAGGTGCTGGAGAAGCTGATCGCCGCTTCGAAGTGCGCGCACATCTTCACCCATCCAGGGGACCCTGCCCGGCCGCTCGGACCGTGGGTGCTCGAGACCCAGATCGGCGATTTGCGAAAGAGAATCCAGACCCATCCGGATGCCGGGCTCCACGGACTCCGCCACACGTTTCTGACCGAGGCCGGAGAGCACACCGACCCGTTTGCGTTGCAGTACGCAGCGGGCCACGATAACATTAAAACGACGATGCGCTACGTGCATCCGCAGGCCAACGCCGTGCAGGTGTTGTTTATGCGACTGGGCGGACTTGAGAGCCGCCCACAGGCACACCGAGGCACGAGGCGCAGGATAGTGAAAAAAATGAAGACACTGGAATCGGCCCTCAACAACGGTTCCGGTCAACAACTTGAAAACATAGCAGTTTTTAAGTGCGGAAGTGGTGAAATTGGCAGACACACCATCTTGACGCCGGGTACCCCGCCACCCTCTGACAACTCCTCGGAGAATTGAGACTTCCCCTTGTGCTTCAAAGGGTTACAGCCATCCTGCGCGGGGCAGCGCCAGCTACTCCCAGCAAGGACCAGTGGCGAGAGGTAGTGACAAAAATGAATACACCTGAGCTGCATCCTTCCGATTAGTCCACAGGCCGTGAGAGTTCTCCCATAATGGAGGCCAGCAGCAGTTGGCCTTACGAGGAGAACGGATGAAGAAGAGCCGGTACACAGAAGAGCAGATTGTGGGTGTGCTGAAGGAGTCCGAAGCGGGGCTCGAGACGGGCGAGTTGTGCCGTAAGCACGGCATCAGCCAGCAGACGTTTTATCGCTGGAAGGCGAAGTACGGAGGCCTC
>Ga0210398_10000784_pt1 | contig 35141 bp, 28 predicted proteins | sample IncBWC4OmetaG_FD_161047 | JGI IMG/M metagenome (GOLD analysis project Ga0210398, IMG submission 161047) | Forest soil microbial communities from Barre Woods Harvard Forest LTER site, Petersham, Massachusetts, United States - Inc-BW-C-4-O | ecosystem: Environmental > Terrestrial > Soil >... | reverse complement strand
GTACCTAACTCAGATTTTCGTTCGGCGATGTCACGTCTCGTTACTCTGGTTTCTTGGCTGGTTGAGAATCATCGGGACCGACAAAATTAATCACAAACGGCGCGACCCCGTGCACCTGCAGAATCGTATCGCCCTTGCATTCCGCGAAGTGCCTCATGCGGGGCCCGGCCCAGAAAAACCCGCCCGTGGGCACGTCTTTCAGTGCCGCGTCGTCCCATTTCGATCCCATTCCTACGGCGGCAGCGCCACTGATCACCGTCACATTCTCCGTCGTCGGGTGCCAGTGCGGTGCGATTTTGGCTCCATCGGAACACGAAAGGCGCAGAGTATATGTGTGCCCCGCGGTCATCGGATCGCCCTGCAGGACAGCAACGCGCAATTTACCGCCGACTTCAACCGACGGCGTGCCGACCATCGCAGCCGCCGGGACGTCGCCCCACTTTTCAGAACCCGGCTGCACAATCATCGAGCTGCTTGATGGCCGTGCAGGCGTGTCTTTTGCAGGCTGCTTTGTCTGTGCGCCCGCGACTGCAGGAAGCAACGCGAAGCTGATCAATAAACCTGCTCGTACTATGAACATGCTTCCTCCTCGTTGAATTGATTTGCTGCGGAACCTCCAACCTGGAACCCTATGTCGCGAATCGTATGATTCTCCCGCACTCCAGTCAACGAATTTGCTCCCAGAGGAAGCCCTAGCCGTGTCAGTACGCTTCCAAGCGCTGGCTCCTGATTGATTTATGCCGTCACCGAACATTTGAAGCAACGCTTTATTTGTCCTGTCATTAGTTCGATTCGAGCTAGGGGTACAGGCGGAAGTGATTGAAGAAAAACTACCGTGGAGACTGGCGCGCCCGGAGGGACGATTTTAGATCTTTCCTCGGGGAATTCGTGGCAAGCTTGCCACAGATCGAATTCCCTGCCGGATTGAGCCAGTAGCCGGTTTTGGAGCGCCGGGGTGGCTATCATTGCGATTCGCCTGCTAACTTTAGAAAAATACCGCAGGAGAAACGTGAAAGCGGTGGCTTAGTTTTTCCATATGCTGCCGGTTGAGTTGTCTTTTCTCTTGCAGGATCAGGGACACGATACTCTCGCCGCCCAAGTCGCCTGCCAAGTCTTTCTGCCGGAGGCCGTTGACCGCCATTAATTCTCGCAACACCTCGACGCCTGAGGCCTTTTCGACCATGAAATGCTTCGCTTCGTAGTCGGCGATCACCACCACGAGTAGTTTGGCAGTTTCTGTTTCTTCTGTACTGCGATGCGCTTTGCGTTGCAGCTCGAGAAGGCGGGAAATGTAAGCTTGGTGTTGCTCGGGCGAAGAAATGGTCCGAGGAGCCTCTTCTTTGACAAGATATTTAGCTGGCAGCCGTTCAGCGGTTGCAGGCATTTTTCCACCCTCCTTTGTCGTACTCCTTGTGGGTCAACACGGCCAATACCGTAACCGTTCCCATTTTGTAGTCTACGTAGGATATCAACCTGGCTTGATTGTTCTTGATATCGAACACCACGCAGTCTCCAACCGGGTCCGCATCTTTGCGCGTCCGCCTGACTGCGGGCAAGTTGCTCCAGGGCGGCTTCACCCCCTCCACGATCCTGACCCAAGAACCAAGAGAGCCTTTCCAGTTCGAATGCTTCTTTTGCGCAGCTTCTATCAAATGTTTGCCGATAATCTGCACATCAGGAACTTAGCAAATTGCTAAGACGCGTGTCAAGAAGATCTCTCTAGGAACGATAGGCGGGGGACTGGCGGTGATAGTCTTTGAGCTTACGCGGGTGCTGAAACCGGTGGAAAATCCATTGGGTGCAACAGTGTTGCCGGTGTCTTTGGTAGGTTGTGTTACCCGAGCGTCCGGGTCGGACCCAATAAAGGGTGGCGCGCCCAAGGGGACGATTTTAGAACTTTCCTCGGGGAATTCGTGGCAAGTTTGCCTCAAGTTGATTCCCCTGCTGGATTGAGCCTGTAGCATGATCGGGAGCCTTGAGGCCAGTTGTCCGGTCATCCGACTCGCGGGCAAGCGCAAATGACAGTGGCGAACCGTGCGCCGGGGAGTCCGGCTACTCACCCGGAGCCGCTACGCCGGGATCGTGAAGCACGATCACAGCGATCTTCCAGCCAGCGTCGGTCTTTTGCATGACGTAGGTCACGCCGGCACGATCCAGCGGCTGCCCGTCGGTCTTGTAGCGTTCGGCGACACCGATGACCAATGCCGCGGTCGCGCTGAGCAGGCTTAATTTTGGCTGGCTCAACTCGCTCCGGCCGTACCCTCTCGAGCGCAGGCCTTCCATTGTGGGCGTGAAGACCACGGCCAGTTCGGCGTGATTGGTCACCGCAAAAACGCCCTGTTGGCCAACCAGGAGGGAGGGCTGGTGGAAGAAGGGCAATATCTTCTGGAGATCGAGAGTACTGAAGGCGCGGTAATAATCTGCGAGGACCTGCATCACGGCCGCCGCTTCATTTTTGGAAATTCCCGTGGAACCCATCCAGCAATTATAACGCTGCCCGACCAGGCAGTCGATTGCGAAGGGTACATAATGATGAGAGGGGCGCGCCCAAGGGGACGATTATCGAACTTCCCTCTCCGATCTCATGTCGTCTTTGACACACGTTGGTTTCGCTGCTCGATTAGGGTGCGTCGCGTCATTTATCCCTTGGGAACCCATCCGCAGTATGTAACTCTTGACGTATAACGCACCACGTAGTACCCTGTACGTATGATTCAGAGCTTTGCTTGCAAGGAAACGGAGGAGCTTTTCCGTTATCAACACAGCAAGCGTTTCCGCGCTATCGAGCGGGTTGCCCTGCGGAAATTACTACAGCTTCATGCCGCCACTGAACTGCGCATTTTGGCTTCACCTCCTGGAAATCAACTGGAAGCACTGCGAGGTAATCGGAGGGGAATGCACTCGATTCGGGTCAATGAGCAGTGGCGAATCTGTTTTGTTTGGCGTGACGGCCATTGCTACGATGTGGAAATCGTCGACTATCATTAGGAAAGGAGCAGTCAAGATGAGCAAATCGGAAGCATTAGTGCCTCCTGTCCATCCGGGCGAAATCCTCCGGGAGGACTTTATGAAGCCCCTTGACCTGACTGTTAACAGGCTCGCGCTTGAACTGCACGTCCCTGCTACCCGCATCGGTGAAATTGTGCACGAACGCCGCCGGATCACAGCGGAGACTGCTCTACGTCTAGCTCGATACTTCAATACAAACGCTGAATTCTGGCTTAATCTGCAGAACTTTTACGACCTAGAAGTATCAAGGCGCTCGGGAAAGGCTTCTGAAATAGAGCGCCAAGTGCATCCCGCAACGGCACTCCCTGCGAGAGTTTGAGTTCGAAACGAACTGAAGGGTATGGTCGAAAGTTACCGAAAATAAGAGTCCAAAAGTGTGGCGCGCCCAAGGGGACGATTTTAGAACTTTTCTCGACGGTTTTGCCGCTGCCTTTCCGCGGAACGATTTCCCCTGGATTGAACCTCCTAGCCACTTCGAAGTTGTCAGGAAGCCAAGGGAGCTTGCGCAAGGAACTCCAGTCAGCTAACATAGGTTAGCTAAGGAGCTGCGATGAGTGTCGTCACCATCCACCAAGCCAAGACAAACCTTTCTCGCTTAATTCAGAAAGCTTCCGAGGGCGAGGAAGTGATTATTGCGCGTGGGTCAAAACCTGTAGCGCGACTCGTTCCGGTCGGAGAGGTAAAGGGCAAACGCCAGCCAGGGTCGTTGAAAGGCAAATTGCAAGTTGGACCAGAGTTTTTTGAGCCTCTCCCGTCGAACGAACTGTCAGCCTGGGAGTAGTCTAGTTGCGAGCGCTCCTCGATACGCATACTTTGCTCTGGTGGCTCTCCGATGACCCAGCACTAACGCGGGCCGCTCGAAAGCTGATCGCAGAAACCAAGAACACGCTGATAGTAAGTGCTGTCTCGGCTTGGGAAATTGCGATCAAGGTCAGGCTGGGAAAACTCCCGACTGCTAGTGACCTGGCGGCGGATTTCTCTGGAGCAATGGAACGCGAAGGTTTTCAACTACTAGCCATATCCCCAGACCATGGTATTCGCGCCGGACTCCTGCCTGGACCTCACAAGGATCCATTCGACCGAATGCTCATTGCTCAGGCCCAGGCAGAAAATATTCCAATCATAAGTAATGAAGTATGCTTCGAAAGCTATGGCGTGCGGCGTCTTTGGTGAAACCTTCGTCAACTGCGTGCCTTCGCCAACGGCTGTCACCGAGGGAGCTCAATTCAAGGGCGTGGAAAGGTGTTTCTTGAACTGTCGAGCGAGAGTTCTAACCGAACGGAAGGCTACTCCTCTTACTCATTGAGCATAAATTTTTTTGAGGGATGGCGCGCCCAAGGGGACGATTTTAGAACTTTTCTGCGGAAATTTGTGTCAAGTTTGCCACAGCCTGAACAGTCTACAGCGTGCATTCCATAGTTCAGCACATCTCACAATCTTCTGGGTAAACGGGGTCAAGGCTAAGCCCTGTGTGCTTGAAAAAAGATCGCAGCAAATCTGGCTGATTCTGCAGCCGAGAGAATTCCGCCGTTGTTCGTTCACGCAGTTCATCCAGGTTTCGCGGGGCGTAGTTGGCCAGCCGACTATATTTGACGTAGGACCAGACATTGTCTACCGGGTTTAACTCTGGAGCATATGGTGGAAACTCTTCCACAACCAATCTTCGATGTCTAGCGAAGTAATCCGTCACGGGTTTTGCGCGGTGAATCGGGATTTGATCCCACAAGAGCGTAATGGGTCCTCGAACCTTGTGGCGCACAAGTTCGATAAATTGCACCACCGACTCCCCGCGAAAGTTGACGTTATCTGCAGAGAGTTGAAAGTAAAAACTGAAGTGCCGCCGCTCTGGGCTTATAGTGATTGCCCCGATCACCGAGATGCGTCCGTGCGGCTTCGAGAGCTTGACTATAGGGGTACAACCGCGCGGTGCCCAAGTTCGTCGCCAGATCGGGGTAAGCATGAACCCTGACTCGTCCACGAAGACGATATAAGCTTGTCTTTTGTCCGCCCGGTTCAGTATTGAGGTCGCCAAGGTTCCGCCAAAACAGAACGCATCACTCCACACAGGTTACCTTGGCTGTGAAATATTTCCAATTGATGACTCTCGCGGCGCACGGCATATCAAAGTTGCCGTCCTAACTTGCATCACGAAGGAGCATCGCTGTGCCCCCTCCGACGGGCACCGCGCTCCAGATGGGCCTTCGTCTGTCTTGGTTCTAAACTTGCGGAGGGCTATCGCCGTAAGTGGCTGACTGTACAGGGAGAAAAAGGTGGCGCGCCCGGAGGGATTCGAACCCCCGACCTTGTGCTCCGGAGGCACACGCTCTATCCATCTGAGCTACGGGCGCAATCGGAAAATAAATTGTCGTGGGATGATTGTATTACGTTCTGCTGGTGGGTCGCAATGCAATGGAGAGCTCAGCGGGTAGACGAACGGCGCCTCTCGACGGCCTAACGAACTTCAGATCAACGTAGAGCGCGTGAATTGAGTCATCTTGGGCCATGAACTCCAATTCCGCCCTTCCGTCTCGGTCATAACCCATGAGCATTATGGGTCTGCCAATCCTTGCTGCTATCGCCCGTTGCTCGTCTTCAGGAAGATCATCGAGGAATCCCGGCGGCAATGCCTTCAGTACAACTTTATCGCCTGCTTTCGGCTTCGTTGTACGTCTTTTCCGGCGAACGGTCACAATGTTACGAAGAGTAACTTCCGAAGTAATTACGGTCAAGAACCGCTTGCATGCGGTGGGGTGGCAGCGTTAGTTGTGGCCGCCGCCGAGTTCGCGGACTATGGCGCCTACGAAGGATTTGGCGTCGCCGAAGAGCATCAGGGTCTTGTCGAGGTAGTACAGCGGATTGTCAATTCCGGCGAAGCCTGGGCTCATGCTGCGTTTGATGACCATTACGGTGCGGGCTTTGTCCACGTCGAGAATGGGCATGCCGTAAATTGGGCTGGAGGCATCGTTGCGTGCGGCGGGATTGGTGACGTCGTTCGCGCCGATCACCAGGGCTACGTCAGCTTGCGGAAACTCGTCGTTCACTTCTTCCATGTCCAGAAGCTTGTCGTAAGGAATATCCGCTTCGGCTAGCAGGACGTTCATATGTCCGGGCATGCGGCCGGCGACGGGATGGATGGCGAATTTTACGTCCACGCCGCGCTTGCTGAGCGCGTCGTAAAGCTCGCGGACTTTGTGCTGGGCTTGCGCGACGGCCATGCCGTAGCCGGGAATAATAATCACTTTGCTGGCGGCACCCAGGATTGCGGCGGCTTCTTCGGCGGTGGCGCTGCGCACGGGGCGAGCTTGTTGCGCGACGGCGCCGGCGACTTGCTCCTGTCCAAACGCGCCGAACAGCACGTTGCTGAATGAGCGATTCATGGCTTTGGACATGTTCACGGAGAGAATGAGGCCGGAAGCGCCGTCGAGCGCACCGGCGATGATGAGCAGCTTGCTATCGAGGACGAAGCCCATGGCTGCGGCGGAGAGGCCAGCGTAGGAATTCAGCAGCGAAATAACGGTAGGCATATCGGCGCCGCCGATGGGCACGATCATGAGCACGCCGAAGACGAGGGGAATTATGAGCATCAGCGGAAACAGATGCACGTGGCTGGGATCGTGGACGAGGTACGCGGCGATGCCGATAGAGACCGCGAGCAGCGAAAGGTTGACGAGATTCTGACCTTTATATGTGATGGGGCGCTGCGGCAGGATTTCCTGGAGTTTTCCCGCGGCCATCAGGCTGCCGGTGAAGGTGAGAGCGCCGAGAATTACTTCCATCGAAAGCACGGACATCATGAAGGGCGGCACGGCGGGCGCGCGCAAGTAAAATTCCGCTGTTCCGACCAGCGTAACGCAGAACGCACCGAAGGCGTGGCTGAGCGCGGTTCGTTGCGGAACGGCGGTCATGTGCACCATGCCGAGCGGCACGCCGATGATCGAACCGAGCACCAGGGCGATGGCGATCCACTTGTATTCAATGATATTGTGATTGAGCAGCGTGCCGCCGATGGCGAGCAACATGCCGATTTCGCCGGCGCGTACGCCGCGGCGCGCTGTGGCTGGCGTGCGCATCCACACCAGGGCGAAGATGAAGAGCGCCGTGGCGACCAGGTAGATGATTTCGATGAAGGTGTCAGTGCCGAGCCAGGCGGTCATTATTTTTTCGGGCCGCTGGATTTGAACATTTTGAGCATGCGATCGGTGATCAGGAAGCCGCCCACGACGTTGCTGGTGGCGGCGACGATGGCGAGCGCGCCGAGGATGGTGGAGAGCGTGCTGCGATGTTCGCCGGTGAGGATGATGGCGCCGACGACGGCGATGGCATCGAGCGCGTTGGTGAGGGACATGAGCGGAGTGTGCAAGAGCGGAGAAATCTGGCGAATGACTTCAAAACCTATGAAAGCCGCGAGCATGAAAACGTAAAGGCTGGTGAGCAAATCCATCTTCATGATTATTTTTTCTCCTGAGATGCCGCGACCAATGGTGGCAATGCATAAAATTCGCGCAGGCGCGAATTCACGATTTCGCCACCGGTGGTCAGCAAGGTGTCGCGGATGATTTCATCAGCGGGATCGAGCCGCAGCTTACCGTCTTTGACCATATAAAGTAGGTACGCGGCGACGTTGCGCGCGTACATTTGGCTAGCGTGGTAGGGGACGGTGCTGGCGAGATTGTACCAGCCGATAATGGTGACGCCGTGCGCGACGATTTTTTCGCCGGGCTGAGTGAGCTCGCAATTGCCGCCACGCTCTGACGCCAGATCCACGATTACGGAGCCGGGCGACATGCTTTTGACCATGTCCGCTGTGACCAGCAGCGGAGACTTCGTTCCGGGAACGACGGCTGCGGTGATGACCACGTCGCTTTCCGCGACGACTTTGCCGAGCAGCTCGCGCTGGCGGCGATAGAATTCTTCGTCCTGGGCGCGGGCGTAGCCGCGGGCGTCTTCCGCGTTTTTGGCCTCGATGGGCAATTCAACGAAACGCCCGCCGAGGCTTTGAACTTGTTCTTTGGCCGCGGGACGCATGTCGTAAGCTGAGGCGACAGCGCCGAGACGCCGCGCGGTGGCGACGGCCTGCAGTCCGGCGACGCCCGCGCCGATCACAAAAACGCGCGCGGGGGTGATCGTCCCCGCCGCGGTGGTGAGCATGGGGAAAATTCTGGGCAGGGTGTCCGCGGCGATCACCAGCGCTTTGTATCCGCAGATGGTGGCCATCGAGGAGAGCACGTCCATGCTTTGCGCGCGGGTGGTGCGCGGCATCAGTTCGACGGAAAGCGCGGTGACGCCGCGCTGGGCGATCTGCTGGATTGTGGTGAGGCCGCCGAGCGGGCGGAGAAATCCGACGAGCACTTGATCTTTGTGCAGTAATGGAAGGTCGGCGCCGCCGGTCTTGTCGTTCGAGCCGTAGCAGAGCACCTGCGCGACGATATCCGCAGCGCGAAATACTTCGGCGCGATCGGCGACGATTTTTGCGCCTTTGGCGGTGTAGGTGGCGTCGGGGTATCCGGCTTCCATTCCGGCACCGGCTTCGACGATGACTTCCAGGCCACCTTTCGCCAAGGTGGGCACGACGGAGGGCACGAGCGCGACGCGCCGTTCGCCGGGATAACTCTCACGCGGTACGCCCACAATCATGAAACTTCCTCCACGTTGAGATGCTTGAATTGCTGTTACCGTCGCAGGAAAAAGGCCGCGGTGGAGAGGGCGAGAGAAATTCCCGAGGCTGCACGCGGCTTAGCGCGCCATCCTAGAACTGGAAATCATACACCAGCGCGGCGGATTTGGCGCGGGTTCGTTGCACTCGCGGTGCGCGGCTCTGCGGAACTTCTCGTTGGTGACGTGCTCGTTGCTTTATAATTCGCGCGGAAGTTTTTTGGCTGCGATCGGGTTGCCAGGCGCGCTGCGGCGGTGATTTCACGCGCGGCGGCGCTTGGATCAAGGAGCTGGCTTGTGACTGCTTGCACCTGTGGGCTGTTTGCCAGGCGAAATAATTCTCGACGGGTTGGTGCGCTTCTGGTGCTGGCGTGCGCGGCGTTGCTGGGCGCCGGTTCAGTGCGCGCGCAGGGTGGCGATCCTTTGAGCGCGCTTTCGCCGGCCGCGCACCGGACGATTTCGCAACTGAGTTCGCTCAACTCGATTCCTGCGGGCGACTGGAAATTTCACGTGGGCGATGTGGCGCACGGAGAAGCGCCGGAGCTGGACGATTCCCGGTGGCCAACGGTTACCGGAAACTCGCACGCGCCGACGGAGGCGGTGTGGTACCGGCGGTGGATCGAAGTGCCGAAGACGCTCAACGGTTACGATTTGAGTGGCGCGCGGATCTGGTTTCAGTTCGAGGCTTATGCCAATGGACCGATGCCGCAAATTATTTATTTCAACGGGCGACGCGTCGCGCTGGGCGATGATTTGGAGCCGATTGTGTTGTTGGATCACGCGCAGCCGGGCGATCGTGTGCTGGTTGCGGTGAAATTGCTGCACACAGTGGATCAGAAGACTTTTGCGCGGGCCGACGTTTCCATCGAATTCAGCGCGGCACGCCCGAATCCCAACGATTTGCTGCAGGAAATTCTGTCCGCGAACGCGTTGTTGCCTTCACTCGGATCATCGGCTGCATCGGTTCGTCAGGGAATCGAAACGTCGAGCGCTACTGTGGATTTGCAAGCTCTGGAGCACGCGCAGCAGCAGGCTTTCGATGCTTCGCTGTTGCGGGCGCAAGCGGAACTCGAGAAAATCAAGGGCGAGCTGCAGCAGACTTCCATTCGCCTGACGGGGAATTCGCACATTGATGCGGCGTGGCTGTGGCCGTGGACGGAGACGGTGCAGGTGGTGCACAACACATTCTCGACTGCGCTGCAGCTGATGGATGAATATCCGAAATATACATTTACGCAGTCTGCCGCGGCCTACAGCGAGTGGATGTGCCAGAAATATCCGGCAATCTGCCAGGAAATTCAGGCGCGCGTGAAGGAAGGGCGCTGGGAATTGGTGGGCGGGATGTGGGTGGAGCCGGATTTGAATATGCCGGACGGCGAATCGCTGGTGCGGCAGCTGCTCATTGGCAAAAGATACTTCCGCGAAAAATTCGGCACGGACGTGCGCATCGGCTGGAATCCGGATTCGTTTGGCTACAACTGGCAGCTGCCGCAAATCTACAAAAAATCCGGCGTGGATTATTTCGTGACGCAGAAAATGGCGTGGAACGATACGAATCCGCTGCCATTCAAACTTTTCTGGTGGCAATCGCCGGATGGCAGCAAGGTGCTGGCGTATTTTCCGCACGATTATGCTCGGGGTATCGAGCCGGAACCGCTCGCCGAGGATGCGGCGCGGGCGCGGCAGCTGGATCCGGGCCTGCCGGAGATGATGCATCTGTTCGGCGTGGGCGATCATGGCGGTGGGCCCACGCGCGCGATGCTGGACGCGGGAACGCATTGGACCGATCCGAAGATGGTGTATCCCGAGACATTTTTTGGAAACGCGCAGGGATTTTTCTCGGATGTGGAAGGGAAGCTGGATACGGCGCATTCACCGGTGTGGAACTACCAGACGATTGCGGGTGGCTCGACACAGCTGCCGGCGCCGCCGAGCGGCATGGTGAGCCTGCCGACGTGGAACGACGAACTGTATTTCGAATATCACCGCGGAGTTTTCACTTCGCAGGCCGCGCACAAGCGCAACATGCGCGAGAGTGAAGAATGGATGCTGGACGCGGAGAAATATTCGTCGCTCACATGGCTGACCGGCTTGGCGTATCCGGCCGGCGCTTTGAACGAAGCTTGGAAGAAGGTGCTGTTCAATCAATTTCACGATCTTGCGGCGGGCTCCGGGATCGCGGTGATTTATCAGGAGGCGCAACGGGATTACGACATGGTGCGGTTCACGACCGGCCAAGCTACAACGGCGGCACTCGCGGGCATCGCGGCGCGCGTGGACACGCGCTCACCGATTGGCAGCCGGCCCGTGCTGATTTTCAATCCGCTGGCGTGGGAGCGGAAGGACGTCGTGGAGTTTTCGGTGCAGATGCCGGAGAGCGTGAAGAGCGGCGTCGCGGTGTACGATGCGGAAAATCATCTACTGCCGATGCAGGTGATTTCGTCGGACGCTGCGACAAACACAGTGCACTTGCTCGTTGAGCCGCGAGCGGTTCCGGCACTGGGCTATGCGCTGCTGCGCGTGGTGCCGGGACGCCACGATGCGCCGGGAGACTTATCTGCGCACGATTTGAGGCTGGAAAATTCCATGTTGCACGTGGCGGTGGATCGTAAGACGGGCTGCATCACCAGTTTGTACGACAAGCGCTCGCATTTCGAGGCGATTGCAAAGGGTGCAGCGAGCGCAGCAGGCGGATGCGGGAACGAACTGATCGCGTTTGAGGACAAGCCGAAAGATTACGACGCGTGGAATATTGACGCGAATTTCGAGAAATCATTGACGCAGCTGGACATGGTGGATTCGGTGCGGTTGGTGGAGCGCGGCCCATTGCGCGCGACGATTCGCGTGACGCGCACATGGCAGCATTCGAAATTCGTGCAGGACATCACACTTTACGCCGGCCTCGACCGTGTGGACGTGGTGAATGATTTTGACTGGCACGAGACGCACGTGCTGCTGAAGGCGGCGTTTCCGCTGGCGGCTGCGAGCGATCACGCAACGTACGAAATTCCTTACGGCTCGATCGAGCGGCCGACGACGCGCAACAATTCCTGGGAAGCCGCGAAATTCGAGGTGCCCGCTCTGCGCTGGGCCGATCTGGGCGACGCGGCGCACGGGTTCAGTCTGATTAATGATTCGAAGTACGGCTACGACGCCAAGGGCAACGTGCTGCGGATTTCGCTGCTGCGTTCGCCCACCTGGCCGGATGCGGATGCCGATCGTGGGCAGCAACATTTCAGGTACGCGCTTTATCCGCACGCCGGGGATTGGAGGCAGACGCTTACGGTGCGGCGCGGCTATGAGTTCAATTCGCAGTTGAGGGCGTTGGCGGTGAGTTCGCATACGGGGGCATGGAGCGCCGAGCGTTCTTTTGTGAGTGTCGCGCAGGACAACGTGGTGTTGACGGCAGTCAAGAAGACGGAAGACGGCGATGCGCTGCTTTTCCGTCTTTATGAATGGGCGGGGAAGAATTCCGAAGTGGAGCTGGCCGTTCCGGGAGGGGCCCAATCCGCCACGCTGACGAATTTGATGGAGCAGGCGGAAGGCGCGCAGCTGGCGATTTCGCGCGACGGCAAAGTTACCGTACCGGTTCATCCCTTTGAAATCGTTTCGGTTCGCGTGAATTATCCGCGCGGTGGTTCGCAGGGGCCGGGAGCGCGATCGGACAAATGAATAGCTGCTAAACCCGAGCCGAAAAAAATCGCGGGCTAGCCGCGGGCCAGGTTTTTGATCTGTCTGGCTAGCTTTTCGACTTGCTCGGCCTTTCCGACCATCGCCAGGGAGAGCACGTTGACGGAATCGGTTTTTTCGACTTCGTCCTTGAGCTCGCTGGCGAGGACGTAAAGCTTTTCGACGTCGTCGTGGATCTGATCTTTATTTTGTTTCAGGATCTGTTTGGGGTCGGGCTTGGCGGCAGCGCTGCCAAACGGATCGTTGTGACCGTCGAACACCGGCGGATTGCCTTGGGGCACCTTGGGGCTGGGATTCTGCGCGAAGGCGCGGACGGCCAGCAGCGCGAGCGGAGCAGCGAGCGCCCAGGAAAATAGTTGGGTGATGAAATTACGCATTTTCGGGTCCATAATGCGTGCTCCCGTTCGCGGAATGTGCTTCAGGCTTTCGGCGGGCCGCGCCGCATCGGGCAGCTTGCCGGGTGGTATAATTCCGCGCCCCCTATCTTATGACTGATTCGTTCTCACGGTGGCTGGAAATTGCAGGGAAGACCGGCTTGCGCCTGCTGGTCATCCTGCTGTTTGCGATCCTGCTGACCCGCGCGCTGAAGGCCATGACGTCGCGGCTGGTGCAGTTGGCCAAAGCGCAGTCGCGCGCCGGCCAGATGCGCGAACAGCAGACGCGCACGATGGCGGGCCTGCTCTACAGCATCGGCGCGGCGGTTATCGGGCTGATTGCGGTGCTGATGGGGTTCGAAGTATTGGGATTCGACATCGCTCCGGCGATGGCGACGGCGGGCGTGGCGAGCATTGCGATCGCTTTTGGTGCGCAGAGCCTGCTGAAGGATTTCATCAATGGTTTTTTTATTGTGTTCGAGGATCAGTATGTAGTGGGCGATCTGATTCAGGTGAATGGCGAGACGGGGCGCGTGGAGCACCTCACTTTGCGGCGCACGGTGATACGCAATCCGGCGGGAGCGATGGTGACGGTGCCAAACAGTTTGGTGGGGCAAGTCGCGAACCTAAGCCGCGATTGGTCGCAGGCGTTTGTGGATGTGACGGTTCCGGCGGTAGAGATGGTAGGACGCGCGCTGGCGACGCTGGAGAAAATCGCGGGAGATTTTCGCAATGATGCGGATTGGTCCGCTGCGTTGATTGACGGGCCGCGCGTACTGGGGATCGAAGCGCTGTCCTTGGATGGCACGGTGATTCGCGTGCAAGCGCGCACGATCCTGAACCGCAAGGACGATGTGGCGCGCGAGCTGCGCCGCCGGATCAAACTGGGGTTCGAGCAAGCGAAAATTCCGCTGAGCTATACGCATCAAATCATGGTGCAGGGCGAAGTGCCGCAGACCGACGAGTAGCTTCAGGCGAACGACTTCAGCCGAGTAACTTTGCTTGAATAACTTCGATTGAGTAACTTCAACCGGCAACGGAGGAGAATTCGATGGGACAAGTGACACACGAGCAGATAAACCTGATGTTGCGGCTCTACGACATCCGGCGCGAGCCGCGCTTGCGCGAGGCGCGGGATTGGTACGTCCGGAATTTCAAACCGACATCGCTGGAAGACGTGATGAATGTGGCGCCGCCGAATTCGCAGGAAAACGCGTTCATGCGCATGGTGTTGAGCTATTGGGATATGGTAGCGAATATCGTGAACCGCGGACTGATTGACGAGGAATTTTTCTTCGAAAGCACGGGCGAGCAATGGATGGTGTGGGAGCGCCTGAAACCGATCATCGAGGGATGGCGCGCGATGTTCAAGAACCCACATGCTTATGCGCGACTGGAAGAACACGCAAAGCGCATGGAGTCGTGGCGCGAGAAGAACGCGCCGGGCAGCACGGAAGCGATGCGCGCGATGATGGCGTCGATCGCGGCGCGTGAGCGGAAGCCCTAATAAAAGAGCGGTTCTTGTCGTTATGGGGCGTCACGGCGGCGTCGGGCATGGCGCGCGCGTGACGCCCTGGCCACCGCGCAGAATATTGCTATGAGGCATGGGCGAGTTATGGTAATTTCCTGCCCGACCCCCGCGATTGGTATTTTCCCTAAGGATTTTCATGCACCGGGAAGCTCTGGCCTGAGACTCAGGACCAGAAAAATGCCCGGGAAGGAATGGGAAACATGAACGCCCGCCATCGAGTTACGTCTCTGACCGCGCTGCTGATCTGCTTGCTGCTGCTGATTCCTGCGGACGTGGTGGGTCAAGCGACACAGGCGACGCAGCCGCAACATGCGGGGAAACTCACCGCAGTTTTGCCGGTGGTGAACGTGGTTCGCGGGCCGCAACAGACGCCTGCTTCCACTTCCGAGGCGGTTTACTGGGGCGACGTGATCAACACCGGCCATCTGGCGCGCGCGCGTGTGGCGTTGGATGACGGCTCGGTGCTCAGCGTGGGTTCGGATTCGAATTTGACGGTGACGAAACATGACGGCGGAGCGCAGCAGACGGAACTCGACCTGAATTACGGGCGCGTGCGCGCGAATGCTGTGAAGCAGGTGAAGCCTAACGCGAGCTTTCAGATTCGCACGCCGACCGGAGTTGCCGGCGTCGTAGGAACCGATTTCGCGCTGGATTCGCAGGGCGACACGACGCGGATCGTGGTGTACGAGGGGAAGGTAAATTTCTGCGCTTACAAATCGAAGAAGAAGGAAGAACAGGAAGGCGCGCAGGGCGGCGCTGCGAGCGAGGCTCCGGGCGGTGAGGATCAGCAGAAAGAAAAGAACCGCCGGATGCTGGGGCCGTGCGTGATCGTGGGCGCGGGCGAGACGTCGAGCGTGCAATTTAACGCGGCTCCGACGCCGCCGGTGCCAGCTACGCCTGTGACGGTGACTGAGATGAGCAGCACCACGAGCGTGTCCGGAGGAGTCGGCGGTGCGGCCGGCGGACTGGGAGTTGCAGGTGTGACGGCGGTGGGAGTTGGCGCGGCGGTGGCGGTGACGGTGGCGGCTGTGGTTGTTCGTTCGGCGACCAAGACGCAGACCTGTTCGTCGCCGGCGGCCGCGGCGCATGTTGTGCCGACGGCGAATTGCACGGCGATTGCGAACGCCACTACCGGGAAGGCGCCGGGGCAGCGGCCCTAATGTTTTTGCAGCGGCGGCTTGGCTTGGCCGCAGGCAATTTCTCTTTTTGAACAATTGTGCGTGAGTGTGTTGGTTTCCCTCCGGAAGTTCGCGATTCTTCAGGTCGATTGCAAAATCGGTACTTCAGCAGCTGAAGCCGCACGGCTTGGGCTTGGTTATTGGCGTGGCTAAAGCCACGACCTACAAAGACACTCAAGTTCTTGCGCCAAGCTCAACCTCGGCGACGATTGAAAACGTCGGCATTCCGCGCAATCAGCTCAGCTGTGCGAGTGGTATGCGCGAGACTGCTGTTCGGCTAGAAATTCCAGGATGACGCGATTTGCTACGCCGGGCTGGTCGGTATCGAAAATATGGCTGGCGCGCGGAATGAGGCTGAGTTTTGCGCCGGAAATGCGATCGGCGATTAATGGAGCGTTCGCGACGGGAATGAGTCGGTCTGTTTCGCCGTGAATGATGAGCGTCGGCGCCGCGATCTGTGCGATGCGGCTGTAAGCTTCCCACTGGATAATCCCTTGCAGTTGGCCCATGTACCCCTGCGGAGTGGGGTACCACTTCATGCGGATGGCCATGTCTTCGTCAATGCGCTCGCGTGGGGTCGAGGCGTCGTAAATGAACGGGATCATGGCTTCCTTCGCTTCCTCCGGGGTCATGCCCTGGCGCACTAGGACTTCCAGGACGTGCGGTTCGGCGCGCACCACGTGTGGGCCGCCGGCATTCGTACAGCCCAAAATCAGCGAGCGCACGCGCTGGGGATATTGCAGCGCGAATTCCTGCGCGATCATGCCGCCCATGGAGACGCCATAAACGTGCGCGCTCGCGACGCCCGCGGCGTCGAGAACGGCGGCCGCATCGGAAGCCATCCGCGCGATGGAATATACGCCTGGGGGCACATCGCTCTGGCCGATGCCGCGATTATCGAAAGCGATCGTGCGAAAACTTTGCGCGAGAAAGGGGCGCGTGCGATACCACATATACGAGGGATAGCTGAGGCCGTTGATGAGCAGTAGAGGTTCGCCCGAGCCTTGTTCGTCCCAATAGATTTTGGCGCTTTGATTTTCAACGAAGGGCATGGGGCCTCCGGGCGCGAGACGTGCTCACGGTGCGGTAAGTGGGTAGGAGCATGGAATGAGATAGTCACACACAGATGAATGTTACTAACACGGTCGCCATTGTATATAATCCGGGTCACCATGCCAAATCAAGAAACGCTGTACGAGGTGGCCAAGCGGGTGGCCACGATCACGCTGAATCGTCCCGACAAACTAAACGCTTGGACCGCGGTAATGGAGCAAGAGGTGCGCGCGGCGGTGGCCGAAGCGGAGCGCGACGAAAATGTTCGCGTGATCGTGCTGACGGGCGCAGGCCGGGGATTCTGCGCGGGCGCGGACATGTCGCTGCTGAGCACGGTGGCGACGAAGGGACTCGACGCCGTGCAGCGGAGTCAGGCGGTGCAGTCCGGCGTGGTTTCCGGCGCAGGCGGCGGCGCGCGCGCGGATTTTCAGAAGAAATACTCGTACTTTCCGGCGCTCAGCAAGCCGGTGATCGCAGCGATCAACGGTCCAGCGGTCGGTTTGGGATTGGTGATTGCTTTGTACTGCGATTTGCGTTTTGCTTCGGATGCGGCGCGATTCAGCACGGCGTTTGCGCGGCGTGGGTTGATTGCGGAGTATGGCATGGCGTGGATGTTGCCGCGTCTGGTGGGGCATGCGAACGCGCTGGATTTGCTGTTTTCGGCGCGATTGATTGACGCGGCGGAGGCGTTTCGCATGGGCCTGGCGAATCAGGTTTATCCGCAAGAAGCGTTTCAGGAGAAGGTACGGGAGTATGCGGTGGAGCTAGCGTCGAATGTAAGCCCGCGATCCTTGCGTGTGATCAAGCGGCAGTTGCATGACGCGATGTTCCAGACGCTTGGGGAAGCATTCGATATTTCGGAGCGGGAAATGCTGGCGAGCCTGCAGTGTGAGGACTTCAAAGAAGGCGTGGCGCATTTTGTCGAAAAGCGCGCTCCGGTTTTCACCGGAAAATAACCGAGATCTATGAACTTTGAGCATAGCGCGAAGACCAAGGAACTGCAGCAGCGGTTGCAGAGCTTCATGGATGCGCGCGTGTATCCGAACGAATCGCGGTTCGAGGAAGAAACGGCGCGCGAACCGTGGAAGCCGACGCGGATTGTCGAAGAGCTAAAGGTGAAGGCGCGCGGCGAAGGATTGTGGAATTTATTTCTGCCGGACGATCCCAGGGGGGCTGGCCTGAGCAACCTGGAGTACGCGCCGCTGTGCGAAATCATGGGCCGCAGTCACATGGCGCCGGAGATTTTCAATTGTTCGGCGCCGGATACGGGGAACATGGAGGTGCTGGCGCGTTATGGCACGGCGGAGCAGAAGGAAAAATGGCTGAAGCCGCTGTTGGCGGGCGAAATTCGCTCGTGTTTTGCGATGACCGAGCCGGACGTGGCTTCTTCGGATGCGACCAACATCGCGGCGAGCATCGTGCGGCGCGAAGATGAGTACATTATTAACGGGCGGAAGTGGTGGTCATCGGGAGCGGGCGATCCCCGCTGCAAAATCGCGATCTTTATGGGCAAGAGCGATCCTGCGGCCGCGGCGCACAAACAGCAGTCCATGATTCTGGTGCCGCTGGAGGCACTAGGAGTGAAAATCGTGCGGATGCTGAAAGTGTTTGGCTACGACCACGCGCCGCACGGGCACGCCGAAATTCATTTTGAAAACGTGCGCGTACCGGCCACGAACATGCTGCTCGGTGAAGGGCGCGGATTTGAGATTGCTCAGGGACGGCTGGGGCCGGGGCGAATTCATCATTGCATGCGATGCATCGGAGTCGCAGAGCGTGCGCTGGAAACGATGTGCAAGCGCGTGCAGGCGAGAATCGCGTTCGGGAAACCGCTGGCGGCGCAGGGCACGATTCGCGCGGGAATTGCGGAATCGCGCATGGAGATTGAACAGGCGCGGCTGCTGACGTTGAAAGCAGCGCACATGATGGACACGGTGGGGAACAAGGCGGCGCGCGCGGAGATTGCGATGATCAAAGTGGTGGCGCCTAACGTGGCGCTGCGCGTGCTGGATCGCGCGATTCAGGCGCATGGCGGCGCGGGGGTTTCGCAGGATACCTTCCTCGCTAGCGCTTGGGCCATGGTGCGGACGTTGCGATTGGCGGACGGGCCGGATGAAGTGCATATCGAGTCAATCGCGAAGTGGGAGCTGGCGAAGGGCGGTAAGTCGGCCGAGCCTACTGCCGGCCGCTAGCTTTTGGTGAAGGGGTCCGCGCGGCGTCATGGGCGCGAATCGGGACAGGAAGATCTTCGATGCCACTTCTTTTGAAAAATCCTCAGTCGCTGAAAGAATTTGTGAGCCGGGAAATTGGTGTGACGGAATGGTTTCGCCTCACGCAAGAACGCATTGACGAATTTGCGCTTGCCACCGAAGACCGGCAGTGGATTCATCTGGACCGTGCGCGGGCGAGCAAGGAATCGCCTTATGGCGGGACGATCGCACATGGATTTCTGACGCTTTCGTTGCTCTCGCGTTTTGTGCATGAGGTGATGCGGATTGACAGTGGTGTGCGGCTGGCAGTGAATTATGGTTTGAACCGCGTGCGGTTTCCCGCGGCGGTGCCGGCGGAATCACGGATTCGCGCGCGGGTGGGATTGCTGGCGCTCAAGGAAAATGCGGATTCGGTGGAAGCGATTTACAACGTTGCGGTGGAAATCGAAGGGGCCGAGAAACCTGGTTGCGTGGCGGAGTGGATTGTTCGGTATTACCTTTAATTGCGTGGCATGGCCGCAAATAGCTGCTCCCGCACCCGCTTCCGCGAGTTCGGGACGACCCCTCAGCCGTTAAATGCGGCCGGTTTGGGCGGTGTGCAGGGAGGCGCGCAGGAGCATTTGGATTGTTGCGGGCATGGAGGCGAAGCGGGCGTCTTGGGTCAGGCCCTGATGGTAGCGGTAATAAATTTGCTGGACGATTACGGCTAATTTGAAACGCGCGAAAGTCAGATAGAAGGCGATGTGGGACGCATCGCAGCCCGTTTCTTGCACGTAGTGATGCACGATTTCCGCGCGCGTGAAACTTCCTTGTTCCGTTGTGGGCCCCCAACGATTTTGCTGAATTTCCTCCGGGTCCGTTCTGTCCACCCAATACGCCAGGGCCGTGCCGAGATCGGTGAGCGAGTCGCCGATGGTGCACATTTCCCAATCGAGGACGCCGACGATTTTGGTGATGTCGCTCGCATCGAGGACGACGTTATCGTATTTGTAGTCATTGTGAATCAGCGAAACGGCGCGCGACGACGGCAGGTGCTGCTGCATCCACGCGGAAAGTTTTTCAACCTCGGGATAATCGTGCGTCTTCGAGCCGTAGTAACGTTCGGTCCAGCCGCGGACTTGACGTTCGAGATATCCATCGGGCTTGCCGAGATCGGCGAGGCCTGCCGCGGCGTAATCCACACGATGCAGGCGCACGAGGTTGTCTATAAAGGATTCGCTGAGGCGGCGCGCTTTTTCCGCGGAAAAATCCAATCCTCGGGGGAGCTTTCTGCGAAGGATGATGCCGTGCACCGGCTGCATGACGTAGAACGGCGCGCCGATGACGGAATCGTCGTCACAATATAAAAGCACTTCGGGAGCCGGGGAGTACACGGAATGAAGCTTCGAGAGAGCGCGAAATTCGCGGCTCATGTCGTGCGCGGATTTGACTTTGCTGCCGAAGGGCGGCCGCCGGAGAACTAATTCTCGAGCGCCGAGTTGCAGGGAGTACGTGAGGTTGGAGTGGCCGGCGGGAAATTGGCGAACTTCGAGTGCGCCCGCTTCGCCGGAAAAGTGATTGCGCAGATAAGGCTCGAGCGTGGCTAGGTTGAGCTCTTCGCCGGAGCGGATGGCTGATGGATGGTCGAGGAAATCGTTCATCGAGGAATCTCCCTAGCGATATGTGAGCATTGCGGGATCGCCGATGTGTTCGTGGATATTGAAACTGCTTAGCGTGAAGCGCTCGGCGCTGTAAAGAAATTCGCTCCAGGATGAGTTGCGCGACATCCACGTCATTTGCAAAGTGCTTTCGGGAGAAAGATGCAAAGCGCGTTGGGTGGCTACGGCAATGGGCCCGCCCGATGTGAAAAGTGCTACCTTTTCACCGCGTTTTCCGGCGGCGAGAAATTTCACCAGGCCGGAATTCACTCTGGCGCAGAATTCCGGCCAGGTCTCGACGCCTTCCACGTGGATTACGCCACGAACCCAATCGCCGATCACGGCTTCGAATAACTTTTGAAACGTCGCGCGTTTCGCGACGGTGGTGGTGGCGGACTGGAACGCGGCGTGGAGGTCGCGGATTCGTTGGTCGGTTTCGAGTAGTGCGGGAAGACTGCAGCGGAGTACTGCTTCCGCATGATATTCGTCGAACTCTGGAAGCGTCTGAGGTTCCGGGAAATTCAGGCCGGCTTGGTGGTAGGCGGCGCTCACGAGCTTCACCGTGTCTTTTTGTCGTGCGCAGGGACCGACACCGACGCGATCGTATGCGATCTTGCGTTGCGCCCAATGCTCGCCGAGAAGGCGCGACTGGACCTCGCCGAGCGTTGACAATCTGTCGTAGTTGGGCTCGAGGAAGGACGCTTGCGCGTGGCGGACGAGATAGAGCATGCCCATGGTCAGGTTGGCAGTGCAATCAAGGTTGGATCACCGACGGTATTGTGATGGTGAAATGCGCGCAGGTCCAGGCTCGGACGGTGCGCATCATGGATCGTGAATTCGCGCGCGCAAATCAAACAGCGGCGCCTTCTTCTTTGCCGAATTGGGCGAAAGTTTTGCCTTGCTCCGCAAGGCGCGCTAGCAGCGGAGCTGGTTGCCAGATTTCGCCATGTTGTCGATGGAATTCGGAGATGCGCGCGTAAACCTGTTTTAAGCCGACCGTGTCCGCATACCACATGGGGCCACCGCGAAATGCGGGGAATCCGTATCCATTGAGGTAAATAATGTCTATGTCCGAAGCGCGCAGGGCGAAGCCTTCTTCGAGAATGCGCGCGCCTTCGTTGACGAGGGCGTAGAGGCAGCGGTCCACGATTTCCGCGGCGGAAATTTCGCGTTGCCGGATTCCTGCTTCGGTCGCCCACTTGTGAATCAGTTCATCCACGACGGGATCGGGCATGGCGCGACGCTGTTCGTCATATTTGTACCAGCCAGCGCCGGTTTTCTGGCCGAAGCGGCCTAGCTCGCAGAGATTGTCTTCGAGGAACGGTTGGCGGATGCCGGGTTTTTCCAGATGGCGATATTCCTTGCGGATGCGCCAGCCAACATCAAGACCGGCGAGATCTCCAGTAGCAAGCGGTCCCATGGCCATGCCGAAATCGGCGAGAGCTTTATCCACAGCTACGACGGCAGCGCCCTCTTCGACGAGGAACTGAGCTTCGCGGCGGTAGGGACCAAACATGCGATTGCCGACAAAACCGCGGCAATTGCCGACGAGCACACCGATTTTGCCGAGCGCTTTCGAAAGTTGCATGCAAGTAGCGATCACTTCACGCGAAGTGGCTTTGCCGCGGACGATTTCCAGCAGGCGCATCACATTCGCGGGGCTGAAGAAATGTGTGCCGATGACGTACGCGGGACGCGAAGTGGCGGAAGCGATTTCGTCAATGTTGAGCGTGGAGGTATTGCTGGCGAGGATGGCGCCGGGTTTGCAGACGCGATCGAGTTCTTTGAAGACTTCTTTTTTCAGGGCCATGCCTTCGAAAACGGCTTCGATGACGAGGTCCACTTTTGCAAAATCGTCGTAGGAGAGCGTGGGGGTGATGCGCTTGAAGCGTTCTTCGGCGTCTTGTTGCGAGAAACGGCCACGCTTGACGGAATTCGCGTAATTCGACTGGATGGTGGCGAGGCCGCGATCGAGCGCTGCTTGGTCCGCGTCTTTGAGCAGCACGGGAATTCCGGCGTTGGCGAGAACCATGGCAATGCCGCCGCCCATGGTGCCTGCGCCGACGACGGCGGCCGATTTTACGGGAAGGAGCGGAGTATCCTTGGGAACATCGGGAATTTTTCCGACTTCGCGTTCGCTGAAGAAAACGTGGATGAGCGCCTTGGATTGTTCGGAGAAGAGGCACTCGATAAAAAGCTTTTGTTCGACCTGGCAGCCTTCGGCGAAGGGTAATGTTGTGGCGGCCTCGATGGCGGTGATGGCAGCAACGGGCGCGAGCAGGCCGCGCTGTTTTTTGGCGACTGTTTCGCGCGCGGCGGAAAAAATCGCAGCGTTGTCGGCTTCGGTACCGAGTTTTTCGTTGCGCTCGCGCGTTTTGGGAGCGGGCTTGGCGGCGACTTCGCGAGCGAATGCGATGGCGCCGGGGAGAAGATCGCCTTCGATGATGCGATCCACGATGCCGAACTGCAGCGCTTCGGCTGCTCTTATCGGATTTCCAGTGGTGCACATTTCGACGGCTTTGGCGACGCCCGCGAGCCGGGGAAGGCGTTGCGTGCCGGCCGCGCCGGGAATAATGCCGAGTTTCACTTCGGGCTGACCGACTTGCGCGCTGGAGATTGCGACGCGATAGTGGCAGGCCATGGCGACTTCCAAGCCGCCGCCAAACGCTGTGCCGTGAATGGCGACGATCACGGGCTTCTTGCTGTCTTCAATTTTCAGAAGAAATGGTAGGAGGCCCGCGCCACGCGACTTGCCAGAAGTCATCTTGCCGAATTCTTTGATGTCGGCGCCGGCGATGAAGGTGCGGCCGCCACCGATGAGCAGGACGGCTTTGATGTTCTCGTCTTGCTCGATTTGATCGAGTGCTTCGGCGATGCCTTGGGGGACGCCGGGGCTGAGCGCGTTGACTGGGGGATTATTGATGGTGATGACGGCGATGCCGTTTTCTTTTGTGAGCTGGATGAGATCGGTCATTGAAAGAATCCTTGGTTTGCGGAATTATGCACTTTTTGCCGCGACGCCGCCGGCGTCTATCACCATCGAGGCGATGCGCTCGCGGTGAAAAGTGGCGTCGCCGAATGCCGTTTCCGAGCCTTTGGCCCTGCGGTAATACAAGTGCACATCGTTTTCCCAGGTGAAACCCATGCCGCCGTGAATCTGGATGCCGCGATTGCCGACGGTGCGCGCGGCATCGCTCGCGTACATTTTGGCGATGGAGACGGCGATTGCTGCGTCCGGAGAATTTTCCTCCAGCGCCCAACCGGCATAGTACACCGCAGAGCGGGAACTTTCGGTTTCCAAATACATGTCCGCGCATTGGTGCTGGACGGCCTGGAACGTACCGATCGGTTTGCCGAACTGTTTGCGCGTCTTGGCGTATTCGACGGTGATGTCGAGCGTGCGTTGCATGCCGCCGACCAGTTCTGCGGAAAGCGCGGCGGTGGCGACGTCGAAGGCACGCGCGAGGCCGGTGGTGGCGCCGATTTCTTCCGCTGGCGTGTTGTTGAATTCGACGACGTAGAGTTTGCGGGTGAGGTCCATGGCGATCATCGGAGAAATTTTCAGGCCGGGGGCCTTGGCGTTCACGACGAAGACGCCGTTGCGCGCTACTACGATGATGAAATCTGCGATCGCGGCGTCCGAGACGAAATATTTTTCGCCGGTAAGCTTGCCGTTGGCGGCGTTGAGCTGGATGTCGCGCGGATTCCAGCTGGCATTCGATTCCAGGATGGCGACGGTGGAGCGAGCTTCCCCGCCGCAGATGGGCGCGAGATATTTTTGCTTGTGCGCGGGGGAGCAGACGGAGTCCAGGACCGAGCCGGCCAGCACCACCGTGGCGAAAAACGGGCCGGGCAGGAGCGCGCGGCCGGCCTCTTCCATCAGCAGCATCAGCTCGACTTTGCCGAGGCCGACTCCGCCGTACGCTTCCGGAAAAATGATGCCGGTGTAGCCTTGGTCGGTGAGCTTGGACCAAAGCGTCGCGTCGTAGGCGGTGTCGGTTTCCATCAGGCGGCGCATTTGGGCGCTGGGGCATTCGCCGGTGAAGAATTTGCGCGCGCTGTCTTTCAGAAATTCCTGACTTTCGCTCAAGCCGAATTGCATGGAGTGTCCCCTTCTGAGTTTTTGGCCTAATAACTTCTGGGCAAGCCGAGAACAAAATGGCCGATGATGTTGCGTTGCACCTCGGAAGTGCCGGCTTCGATGGTATTGCCGCGCGTGCGCAGATAGGCGTAGGACCACATGCCGTTGTCAATCGCGCGCGGATCGCCGGCCAGCAATTGGCCGTACGAGCCGAGAATTTCCTGCGCGATTTGCTGGAGGCGCTGATTGAGCTCGCTCCAGAAAATTTTCTGGATGCTGCCTTCCGGGCCGGGGACGCCGGTGGCGGTGAGGCGGCTGAAGGCGCGCATCTGATTGAAGCGCATGATTTCGATTTCGGCGCTGCACTGCGCGAGCTTCTGGCGAATGATGGGATCTTGCGCGGCGGGCCGGCCGTTGCGCTGGATATTGCGCGCGAGTTCGATCAGACGCGTGATGTAGCGTTTGAAAATCAAATGCAGGCGCGCGCCGTAGGAGCCGCGCTCGTACATCAGCGTGCTCATGGCGACATTCCAGCCGTCATTCACTTTGCCGAGAACATTTTCAGCGGGCACGCGCACATCGCGGAAGAAAAGCTCGTTGAATTCGGATTCGCCGGTCATCTGACGCAACGGACGAACTTCGACGCCGGGAGATTTCATATCTACGAGCACGACAGTGAGACCCTTGTGTTTTGCGGCGGTCGCGTCGGTGCGCACCACGAGTTCGCACCAGTCGCCAACCCAGCCGTAGCTGGTCCAGACTTTTTGGCCGTTGACGACGTAGTGATCGCCGTGCAGGACGGCTTGCGTCTGCAGACCCGCCAGATCGGAGCCGGCGTTCGGCTCTGAAAAACCCTGGCACCAGATTTCTTCGGCGCTGAGAATTTTCGGAATGTAGCGCTGCTTCTGCGCTTCGGTGCCATAGGCGATGATCGTGGGCCCGATGAGACCGAGGCCGAGCGAATTGGCCATGGGCGGCGCCTCGACGCGCGCCATTTCTTCCCAAAAAAGCGCTTGCTGCATCAGCGTGGCGCTGCGGCCTGCGTATTCCTTGGGCCAGGAAACCGCGGCCCAGCGGCCTTCCTGCAGCTTGCGCTGCCAGGCGCGCAGATAGGGGAACGATTCCTCGATGGGTTTTTCGCGCCATTCGTTCCAATCTTTAGGGACGTTGGAGGCGAGCCAGGAGCGAAGCTCGTCGCGAAACTGCAACTCCTCGCTGGTCAAGTTTAGATCCATGAATCAGACTCCTTCAGATTGTGTGGCGCACGCCTTGTCACGTAAGTTCTGTGACGGAAGCAGCGTGCCGGGTGCTGAATTTTTCTGCGAAACAAATCTTTGCGAAACGAGCGGCAAAACGCCGCGTCAGTCTAGCTCAGCCGCCGGACTTTACTTTGGGCTCCGGCATGGCAGCGCTGGTGCGCATGGTTTCCTGGCCCTGCCAATATTTTTTGCGGATGTCCTTTTTCAGAATTTTTCCCGTGCCGGTCTTGGGGAGACTATCCACGAACTCGAATGAGCGCGGACATTTGTAATGCGCCAGGCGCGAGCGGCAGAACTCTATGAGCTCCCATTCAGTGGCGGCGGCATTCGGTTTCAAAACCACCAGGGCTTTGGGGACTTCACCCCACTTCGCGTCGGGGACGGGAATCACACCGACTTCGAGGACGGCGGGATGCGCGAGGATGGCTTTTTCGAGTTCGAGGGAAGAGATATTTTCGCCGCCGCTGACGATGATGTCTTTCTTGCGGTCAACGATGAGCGCGTAGCCGTCTTCGTTGAGCGTGGCCATGTCTCCGGTGTGGAACCAGCCGCCGCGCAGAGCTTCGGCGGAAGCTTCGGGCTGGCGCCAGTAGCCTTCCATCACGCCGTCCCCGCGCACGATGATTTCGCCGATGGAGTGTCCGTCGTGCGGCACGTCTTTATCGTTCGGATCCACTACGCGCAGATCTACGCCAGGAATTGCGTAACCAGTCATGGCCTGGCCAGTGAAGCGCTGCTCGCCTTGCCAATCCATGCCGGATTTCATGGGAGAAACCGAAAGCGTGGGCGAAGTTTCCGTAAGGCCGTAACCCGAAAAACATTCACACGCGAGTTTTTCTTCCACTTCGCGAATGAGAGTGGGCGACGATGCGGCGCCACCGATGACGATGCGGCGCAGGGTGCTCAGATTGTAATTGGGGCGCTCCGGACAATTCACCAGGGCCGTGGCCATGATGGGAACGAGGCTGCAGGTATGCACGCCTTCTTTTTCGATGAGGCGGAAAATTTCCTTCGGGTCGAAGCGCTGGATCATTACGTGCGTACCGCCGAGCAGCGTGAGGAAATGCGCGACGCCCCAACCATTGGCATGGAAGAGCGGGATGGTGTGAAGTTCGACGGTGCCTCGTTCGATTTGCAGTCCCAGGCAGACATGCAGCGCGTGCAGGTACACATTCCTGTGTGTGAGCATTACACCTTTGGGATTGGCGCTGGTGCCGCTGGTGTAGAAAAGTTCGCATAGGGAATGTTCATCAATGAGGGAGATGTCCGCGAGATGCGGCGTGGCGGCGGCCAGAAGCTGATCGTAATTTTTGGAGGAGAGCCAGGGTGCTGTGGGAGCGCCGTCAAGCTGGCAAATTAATTTTACCGAGGGGATGTCCTTGCGAAAGGCTTCGGCGACGGCGAGGAATTGTTTTTCGACGAAAAGAGCCGTAGCGCCGGAATCATTCAGGATGTAGCCGAGTTCGCCGGGGGTGAGGCGGATGTTCAGCGGAAGCAGAACCGCTCCGGCTTCCAGGACGCCGTAATAGGCCTCGAGCAAGCGATGACAATTGCTGCTGAGGAAAGCTACGCGAGCGCCGGGCTGTATGCCGGCCTGGCGCAGGGCGCCTGCGAGGCGGCTAACTCGCTCCGCCATTTGCGCGTAGGTATATCTATCGTCATTGCAGACGACCGCGGTGCGGCGCGGATATTGTTGCGTCGCATAGCGTAGGAAACGCAGAGGCGTGAGTGGAATATTCATAGCGCGCTCGCCTGGATCAGGCCGATTGACCTCCATCAACTGCCAGAATCTGTCCGGTGACAAAATCCGACGCCGAGGAAGCGAGAAAAATAGCGGCGCCTTTCAAATCCTGCGGCCCGCCAAACCGGCCCAAGGGTATTCCGGCCAAGAGCGATTCCTTGTTGCGTTCGATGACTTTTTCGGACATGTCGGTGGGGAACCAGCCGGGCGCGATCGCGTTCACCTGAATATTGTGCATACCCCATTTGCAGGCGAGATCTTTGGTGAAGATGATTACGCCGCCCTTGCTGGAGCTGTAGCCGATGGCGGAAAACTTCGGAGACGAACCGCGCAGTCCGGCGACGGAGGCGATATTGATGATTTTCCCGCTGCGTTGCGCGATCATGGTCCGGCCCACCGCTTGCGAGAAGAGAAAAGTTCCCGTGAGGTTGGTTTCGATGACTTTGTTCCACTGCTCAAGCGTCATGGTCTCGACCGGCGCGCCCCAGGAAGTTCCGGCGTTGTTGATAAGGATATCTATGCGCCCAAAATGTTCGAGCGTCTCGTCGGCGACTTTCTGAATGCTGGCCGGGTCTTTCACATCGCAGGCGAGTGCGAGAACTTTAACGCCGGCGGCTTGCAGTGCGGCGGCCGCCTGCACGCAGCGCTCTTTTTTTCGGGCGCAAAGCACCAGGCTCGCACCCATTTCAGCCAGGCCATCGGCCATCTGGCGGCCGAGTCCCACGGAACCGCCGGTGATGATGGCGACGCGACCGGATAAATCAAAGAGCTTAGGGGTGTTCACGTTGCAAGTTGCGCCATCGGAGTAATTGGCCTCGTGCAAATAGCGTGTGTTTATATCATATGTTATAGGCTAACGCTACTGGTTCCGGCGGCGCGCTCATCGAGATTTTGGGGCAATCGCAAAACCGGTACTGCAGCGGCTAAAGCCGCAACGCCTGTGTGCCGTTAATGTCGTGGCTAAAGCCGCGACCTACAGAAACTGCTGAGTTCCTACAGCAACTCTGTTGCTGGGTTGCTCAGTGCGCGTCGCCAAACGACAAGTCGTCGCGACAATCGCGGCCCCCACCGTGGCCGCATTCGTGTGTGAAGGCGTCGAAGGGACGCAGATAGGGTGCCGGGGTGAAGTCTATGAAGGCCGGCGGAACTGGAACGATTACGCCGCCCACCGCGAAAATATTGAAATCCGGTCCGAGCGCTGCTGCGTCGCCGTTCAGGAGATTCGCTTCGATGCTGGGCCATTGGCCGGTCTCCAATCGTTTCAGCAGAGTTTCAACCGCGGCAATCGTTTCCGCGGGAGTGAAGGCGCAGTGCCCGGCGCGATCCACAAAAGTCTGGCGCAGCAAGCGGCGGTTATCGTCGACACGGTCCACGACATCTTTGTAAGCGGATTCATTTTCGAGAACGACCAAGCCGTCGCCCGTGGTGTGCATGGTCAAGACGGGAATATCTATCTGGCCGTTGAAAATAATATTTTGCTTCACGTATTCGACCGCTTCGGGATTGGCTTTGATACGAGCCGCGTGATTCAAGGTGTCGAGATCCGCTTCCAGGCTGAGTCCGGCGGTCTGATAGAGCGCCCAGACTTCGTCACGGTCGACGGATTTTTCGAATTGCTTGTGGTAGTCCACGCCGGTATTCCAAGAGAAATTCCCGCCGGCGCGCGCTTCAAGTTCGGCGCGGAAAGCGTATACGAATGGAAAATCAATTTGCTGATCCCAAAGAAACTGGTTTGCTTCCTGGCTGGCAAAGTCGGTAGGAGACGGCTCCGGCGAAGTTGGTGTGAACCAGCCGGGCGTGTCGCCTAGAGCTGCTCCGAGCGCGATGCGCGCGCGGCCCTGAGGCGTCGCTTGTGCGCCGGCAAGAATCTCTTCGGACAGCGCGAAGTTCGCATCCGGGTTCGAGATGTCGACCAACTGCAATCCACTCGTGGGTGCGAGAAGCGTCTTGAAAGCGAACTCCGCATCGAGCGCGGTGTTCCACGTGGCAACGCCGCCCGACAATACACCGCACATCGGCTGCGCGGCGGTGAAGCGCTTGGGATTTCTTTGGATGAGACCGGCGGTAATGATGCCGCCTAGAGAATGTCCCCAGGCGATGGTGGCGACGGGATGGCCGAACATGGAGTCGAACAAATCGAGCACGGCGATCTGGTCACTCAGGGCTTCGTGAATCGCCCAGCCGGTTGTGGCGTAGGAGGAGCCGGCGAGCGCAAATCCATTCGCGAGCAGAAAAGCGCGAGTGGCCGGATCGCCCACATCGGTAGCAGGGTTCGGGCTTCCCGGAACCACGTAACCATGGCTATAGAGAAACAGAGTCCCATTCCAATTGGAAGGAACTTCCATCAGGTAGGTCGCGCCGTCGCTGAGCGAGCCGGTTTTTGTGGTGAGGCTGGCTTGCGCGCGCGAAGTATCAGCGATCGAAAGAATGAGAATCGTCGTGACGGCGATGAAAAGCGTGGTGTGTTTGATGTGCTGCCACATGTTAACTCCTCCTGTTGCTGCGAAGTTCGTGAGGCCTTGGCTCCGGCGAAATTGGTCGCCGAAGGAATTTCGGAGGCAGCGCCGGCGGCGGCTGTAGCTGGGACCAGCCGCCGGCGATTTCCTGCCGCGCAATCAGAAATTGAATCTGCAGCCGAGCTGAATCTCCCGTCTCGGCAACGCCGAAGTGAAGCCCAGAGGCGTGCTGGGGGAGAGGGCGGCGCTGCCGTGCACGTTGAAGGTAGTGAACCCGGGCGTCAGTCCGAAGAACGGGCCCACCTCGTTGTTGACGCTGGCATAATTTGTGCGGTTGGCGATGTTGAATCCTTCCGCGGTCAGTATCAGATTGAGCCGCTCGCCGAACTTGTGCTGCCAGGTCAAGCGCGCGTCGAAGTCAATATAGTTGGGGCCGAGGCCGGTGTCGCGCGGAGCACCGAAGGGCCGTTCATTGGTGATGTGATTGTTGCCATTGACTGCGCCACCTGCGAGCAGATTAAAGGGATGACCGCTGTGGTACTGGAAAACTGGCGAGAGCTGAAAACCCGACAGGAAAGCGTTCTTCCATGGGCTGTTGATCACTCCGGCCAGCACGACCTTGTTGCGTTCATCAAACTCGGAGAGGGCGCGTTCCGCGTTCAAGTCCGTGGGATCTTGCGGACCGAAGTCGGTGTTGAAATCGGTGCCGGTGTCGAAGGCTTTGCTGTAGGTGTAGTTTCCGAAGAAAGAGAAATTATTGTTGAAGCGTTTGTGGACTTCGATTATGCCGCCTTCGTAGAGGGCGGAGGACGCCGAACTGTATTGGTTGTTCTGGGTGATCAGCGGATTTACAAAACAGGCGAAGGGCTGATTCGGGTTTGCCGCCGTCGCGGCGCATGGGAGACCCTCGGCGCCACCGAGCGGGTCGGTTGCCGGGACAAGATTCCAGTTGCGATAGGAAACAGGCTTCCCATTTGCCAGCGTTACAGTGCTCATGGGCGTGGTAGGCAGTAGATTGGTATCAATCGCCACCGGGAGGTGCAGGGTGTGGGAATAAATGAAGCTCACTGAAATCGAGAAGCCGGGCGTGATCTCCCGTTCAATTCCGAGTGAAGCCTGTTGCGAGTATGGAGGCCTGTAGTTGGGCGGATTGCTGAACAATACGGTCAGGGGCGAAACCAGACCCTGATCCTGCACGAAAATACCGAAGGGCGCGACGTCAGCCGGAGTGATGCAAGCGTTCGTTCCCGGCGCCGGGTTTGTGCAAGTGATCAAATTTGCGCCCGGCGCATTCCCTGGAGGGGCCGGCGTGCCAAAAAGACCCGCGAATAAGTTTCCAGCAGGCTGGATAAAGGGAAGAACGCTGAAGCCCGGATCTATATAGATGGAGATGAAGCGGTTGCAAGGGCTGCTGGGGAAGTTTGGATTCGGCGGAAACAAGGGGATGGGAGGATTCGTGACCCCAATTCCGCAAGTGCCGACCACGTTGTTGACTTGGTCGGGAACTTGGGAGGTGTTGTGCTGATTTTCGACGGTGCTGCGATTCTTGTTCAAGACTCCCAGGCTCAAGTCCACCCCGGGGATTTGGGCGTCAATGGGCCCGTAGAAAATCCCGTACCCGCCGCGGACTACGGTCTTGTGGTCCTTGAAGGGATCCCAGGCGAACGAAATGCGCGGGGCGACGTCGCCATAGTACGTATTCAGCGGGTTATATTGCGAGTCAATTTCATAACGCAGGCCGTAGTTCAGGGTGAAAGTCGAACTGATTTTCCAAGAGTCCTGCAAATAGAATCCTGTTAACGGCCGGGTGTAGGCGGGATAGTCCGGGTTGCCGAAGCCTTGTTGGTAAACCTGGGGCGCGGAAAGAGAAGCGGCCTGCAGAGAAGTTAGACTATCTGGGATGCCGCTGAGTTGAGGGCTGAGGTCGGTGCCAGGAAGCGGTCCGAAGACGAAGCGACCCGGGAGGAAGGTGTGGGATTCCGTGTGATTGCCGCGCAGAATCTCATTACCTCCGAATTTGATGGTATGGCTGCCGCGGACCAAAGTGACATTGTCTGCAAACTCATAGCGGCGGAGGATGGTCAGATTGGGCAGGAATATATTGGTGCCGAGATTATTCGCGAAACTGGCGATCTGCACTCCTACCTGTCCGGGCTCATTGGGGATGACGTTGAAACTGTCGTAATCCCACTGGAAGCGGAATTCATTTTCGGTGCGCGGGCTGAAGACGTGGTACCAGGAGGCCTGAAGATTGTTGTCGTAGTTGTGGATCGAACTGCCGGCGGAAATGCCCGTGAGCGATTGCACGTCGGGATTTTCTTCCAGGTCGTGGCCGTAACGGTAGCTGAGAGAAATCGAGTCCACCTCGCTGATGTGATGATCGAGGCGCCCTGAGAACAAGTACTGACGAGTGGTGAAGGGGAAGAGGCCGCCGTTCGACTCCAGCTGGTTGATGAGGTAAGTGTTCAGCAAGTTTTGTCCCTTGGTGAGGCCGGTAAGCTGGCTGGTGGTTAATGCCGCTGTGAGCGCCTTTGCGCAGTCGGGGCCCGTCAGTGGAGTTACCGTGCCGTTGGGATTGGTGATGCATGGCACCGGGGTGGGGTTCGTCGACGCAGCCAGCCCCGTGATAACGGCTTGCTGACCGGGCGTGGGAAGAAACTCGTTCGTGTTGGTCAGCAGGGGAACGGCATTCTCGGCGTCCTGACGCAAGCCTTCGAAGGCAAAGAAGACGAAGGTTTTGTCTTTGTGGATGGGGGCGCCGATGGTGCCGCCGAATTGATAGCGCCCCAGAGAATCCTTGATTGGTAAACCAGCAGAAGGAGTTGCTGGATCGAAGATCTCGCCGGGCGCAAGCGCTTGAGTAAAGGCGAAAGGATCGCGCGCATCCATGCCGCTATTGCGGAAATAGCTGTACACGGTACCATGCACGTCGTTGGTGCCTGTTTTTGTGGCGATGTTCACGGATGCGCCGGTTGCGCCGCCCAGGTCCGCGCCATAATTGCTGCGATTCACCTGGAACTCTTGCACGGCATCCTGGCTGACGGTGAGGCGAACGCCGCCGGCATCGTCGCCGGTCTCGCCGCCGTCAACGGTGACGCTGTTGCCGCGGCCGTTGCTGCCGTAGAAGGAAAGGCCGCTTTGCGGAGTCTGCTTCACGCGAAAATCCTGGTCGTCGGCGAGGCGAGTGGAATCGGCGACACCGGGGAGGAGCAGGGTAAAGTTGAGATAGTCGCGGCGGTCAATGGGGAGATCCTCGATGTATTGCTGGGTGATGGTGTTGGACTGGCTGCCGCGTTCGGTTTCGACGACAGGCGGCGCCGCGGAGACCTCCACTACCGAGGAGGTGGTCGCGACCTGGAGATGGAAATCCAGATTGGCCACCTGGCCGACAGTGATCGTGACGCCCTTTCGGACCTGGGATTGAAATCCGAGGATCTGCGTGGTGAGGTCGTAGGTGCCCGGAGGCAGATTGGTGAAGCGATACTGGCCGTTATTGTCAACGGTGGCCGTGAGGCGTATGCCTCTGGACACGTCCTCTGCGGTCACGGTGCCCTTGGGGACGACGGCGCCCGTGGGATCGGTGACCGTCCCGCTGACACTTCCCGAAGCGCCCACACCTTGGGCGTGCGCGACTGGACTTGCCAGCAGCAGACACGCCGCCAGCACCACGGAATATGCAAATGAGATCAGTTCTCTCATGGCTCCTCCTAATGTGTGGGACCGCTGCGAGATTTCACCGGCTCGGAATGGGCGCGGGCTTGTTGCACAGGCTTGGTGGCGGGAGCGCACGTCGGGCGCGCTTTCGCGAGAGCCATCCTTGCGGAATGTTTTCCACGATTTCGAGGACACACGACCCCCACGTCCAACCCAATCTCTGAGAATTGTGAGTGTAGGTATCACATCATAGTTACTAACGTCAACAAGAAAGCTGATGCCGCACATCGAAATTATCGATAGAGGTGAGCTGGCGGGGGAGTGTGGTGCTTTATAGAGCTTTGGATAGGGTGAATCCGATTACTGGGAACCCGGGCGGATAACCACTAGCGCGGTGTAAGCACGATGCGGCCGGAAACTGCGCCTTTGCGCAATTCGGCCATGGCCTCGTTGACTTGCGCGAGGGGGCGCGTGGTGACTTGCGAATGGATTTTTCCCGCGGCGGCCATGTCCAGTACCGCGCGCAGGTCCTGGCGGGTGCCAACCGAGGATGCCTGGATGCGCACCTCCGACGCAGCCATCGAAATTGGCGGGAAGCAGATTGGCTCCGCGGGCAGGCCGACGACCAGAAGAATTCCGGTGGGACGGACGCAGAGAAAGGCCGTGTCGTAGGCGGCTTTTGCGGCGGAAGTTACGATCGCGGCGTGGACTCCGCCTGCGCGGCGCAATTCCTTTGCGACGTTTGCCGTGGTCGCGTTCAGCGTTGCGGAAGCGCCAAAAGTTTTAGCTTGTGCGAGTTTTTCATCGGAGACATCAATCGCGGTGACGGTTGCTCCCAGCCCCACGCCGATTTGCACGGCGAGTTGACCCAAGCCGCCAACACCGAAGACCCCCAAACGCTGGCCTGGCTGGATTTTCGCGTGCTGCAGCGCGCGATAGACCGTGACTCCGGCGCAGAAAAGAGGCGCAGCATCGCTTGCGGAAAGCTGATCGGGAATTTTCAGCGCGTGGGTCGCAGGGGCTTTGACGAATTCCGCGAAGCCTCCGTCCACAGTTACGCCGGTGATTTGTTGTTTGCTGCACAGATTCTCGTTGCCGTCACGGCAGAATTCGCATTCGCCGCAACTCCAGTGCAGCCAGGGGACGCCGACGCGGTCGCCGACTTGCAAATTTTCGACGGCTGCGCCTTTTTCCACGACGCGACCGGCGATTTCGTGGCCGAGGACCAGCGGCGTTTTGATGATGCGCGCGAGTTGCGGCCAATCGGCATCTGCCAGGTGCAAATCGGAATGACACACGCCACAGGCTTCCACTGCGATCAGCACTTCGTGCGCGGCGGGCTGCGGTTGCGCGATCTCTTCGATGCGCAGCGGCGATCTGAATTCGCGCAGGACGGCGGCTTTCATGGTGTGTGCCTCAGCGACCTTGGGATTTGGTTTTTCACGGCAGAGACGCGAGTTTGCGCCACCACAGCACTGGCTTAACGCCAATCGAGGTTACGGCCGCGCGCCCCGCAAGAAAAATTCCACCGCATTGCGCACTCGCTCGGTGAGTTTGTGCGGCCCGGTAAGATCAACAGCCCACTGGCGGACGACGGTGTTGAATAGTCCTTCCAT
>Ga0210398_10000783_pt1 | contig 35163 bp, 38 predicted proteins | sample IncBWC4OmetaG_FD_161047 | JGI IMG/M metagenome (GOLD analysis project Ga0210398, IMG submission 161047) | Forest soil microbial communities from Barre Woods Harvard Forest LTER site, Petersham, Massachusetts, United States - Inc-BW-C-4-O | ecosystem: Environmental > Terrestrial > Soil >... | reverse complement strand
ACCCGGCGTGCTGTGGGCATGAAACGGACGGTACCCGTACACCCTGAATGGTGCTACCGGTCCCATCGGCATCTTCGCAGTTTCAGGAGGACGGGAGCCTGGTGAATCCTCGGGCAGCAGGATGGACTGCCCGCCTCCGCCGGTATTACCGGCATCACCACGAACTCACAATGAGCCGAGGCATTCAGTCTGGGTGTCCCGACCTGTTCCGCGCTCTCAGGCTCTCGATCTCAGACGAGCGATTGGGCCGCTTCGTCGGGGTTATTTCGATACACTGAGGACGCGATGCCCGAAACAGAGCTGGAAGTTAACCTGGCAGAGCCGAAGCACAATGAGGGCCGCAGTCTTGCGGTTGGCCTCACCAGTTTTTTTTTCATCCTGCTGCAAAGCGCATGCACGGCATTTTTTGCCATCAGCGGCTTGCGGCTGCTGATCGGGGTAGGCGCGCTCGCGGCGGCAGCAGCGGGGCTCAAATTCCTGACTGTCCTTCATTTCGCGGCGCTGCGCATCCCCATGGAGACGGCTGCTGTCGCCGGTTCGGTCGTGAATCTGATTGCCGTCCGACGAATTCGCCGGTTGCGCACGCGGCCTGCGTCTCAGTGGAGAATGAAACCAGCCACCCGAAAACAGCTGCGCTCTGAGTCATGGCAGGTCGGCCTGGCGATTCTGACCCTGCTCCTCGTCGCTCTGGAATGGGGTTTCCACATCTATCTTCACAGCACCATCTAGTCCGGGGGGGGCTTCTCCGGGCGGCTGTTCGCGGCGCGGATCTCCCGCGCCAGGCGCGCATGCAGGCGTTCGCTGTAGCCGGCAGGCAGTTCGAAGACCCGATCGTCAGCGGTCAGAATAAGAATGTTCCGTGTCGAGTCGAGAATGGCGGAGCAGATTTCGCAGTTCTCCAGATGTTTCTGTACCAGATCTCTTGTTTCCGGAGGCAGCGAGTCGTCGAGGAATTCGGAGATGTAGTCCCAGACGTGTTTGCATTCCAGTATCACGAGAACCACCTCCTTTTCTTCGGACTCGTTAACTTCAGTTTAGGCGCAAGCTCCTTTTGCAGCATGATACGGGCCCGATGCAGTCTTACCTTTACCGAAGAGATACTGATGGCCAGCGTACCAGCCGTCTCTTCAATGCTGAGTTCTTCAATGTCGCGCATCACCAGCACTTCCCGGTAAAGCGGTGAAAGATGTTCGATGGCGCTCTGAAGGAGCGCTCGCACTTCGCGCCGCTCCAGAGCTTCGGAGGGAATCTCCCGCCAGTCCCGCAGCAGCGCGGGCGAAACCTTGCCTCCCTCCTCGGGAGGCTCATCGAGCGACTCCATCCGCACCGTGCTCTGGCGCCGCAGGCGTCTTCGCGCCTCGTTGAGAGTGATGCTGATCAGCCAGGTGCTGAATTTCGACTCCCCGCGAAAGCTCGCCAGATCGCGAAAGGCCTTCAGAAAGGCCTCCTGCGCCACATCCTCCGCCTCGGTCTCGTTTTTGACGAAGGACATCGCCATGCGGTAAACGCTGAGCTCGTAGGGCTGGATGAGCTTGTGATACAGCTCCCGGTCCCCCGCCAAAATGGCCGCAATCATCTGTGCCTCGTCCCGTATCACGGGCCTGGCATCAGCCATGTTCACGCCCGCTTCCTCCAGCCCTTCGCGATTGCAGCATCCAGCGAAAAGAAACCCGCTCCGAAGATCAGAACCAGCAGCGAAGCGAAAAGAAAAGTGTACGGGTCTGCACCATAGAACTTGCCCGGATCCGAAACGACGGAGACCAGCGCCTGATGATCGGCGGTCCAATAGGCAACGAACATGTTGGCCGCCAGCAGAAAGCCCGTCAGCCGTGAAGCCAGTCCGGCGATCAGGAGCAGTCCGCCAACAAACTCCAGCCCCGCAACGAGGTGGGCATTGAACGCTGGAAGCGGAATGTCCAGGCTCCTGAAAAACTCAGTAATCTGCGCCAAATGATGCAGCTTGCCCCACCCCGTTTGCGCAAATTGCCATCCCCAGTACAACCGCACGGCCAGCAGAAACGGCGCCTGCAGGGACGTGCCCACGGTGCAGAAGCTCGTATACATCTGCACAGGCCAGCTTACCGGCTTGTTGTGTCTCCGGATAGGAATAGCTGTTACAGAGTTCATGGCATGACCGCCTGGCAAAAGTTTGACTGCACCTCATTGGAGCCACAAGGCCGTGAATCGTTACAGATGCAGCCACAGCTTTCATCACCTGTCAGGCAAACAGCTCTTTGGTGAGTTTCCCGCATTGTGCACCACGCCCCACCCGTGCCCGGAGCTTTCGATTCGATTTTCCGCGTCACCATGTAACCCTGTGTTCCGCCGCGGCTCCTATAGGCGTAGCAGGCCGTATACCGACGGAACGAGCGGCCTGGGTGGGAATTCCTGCTTATTCCGTGTCGGAATTCCGAGTCAGCAACGCCCAGCCCGGAAGAGGGCGCGGCCTAACCGAAGGAGGGTACTCCTCATGAAGACAAGCACCGCACATCATCTCGCTCTCGCTGCCGCTGTTGCCGGCCTTCTCGGCGGAACATCGGCTCGCCTCAACGCACAGTCCACTCAGAACGGTGGCGCCTCGCCTGCAAGTGCCTCGGCCAGCGCGGGCATTCTCGTGCTCGCGCACGGCCAGAACGCCGGCACTGCCAGGCACTCCTGTAAGGGCAAGAACGACTGCAAAGGCCAGGGTGGCTGCAAGAGCAGCGACAACGGCTGCAAAGGTAAGAACAGCTGCAAGGGCAAGGGCGGCTGCGCAACCGATGGATCGAAACCCTCGCTCATCTAAGCGCCACGTGTCGTGCTGGAGGCTTCGCTCCGGCGGGCTTCCAGCCGCACCTCTTCACTCGCAGGAGTTCCCTATGCCGGCCAATCGCTTCAATGCCTTCACGAATTACGGTGTGGGAATCGGTCTGCGCATCCCGCACTACGATCACATTTTCTCGCGCAAACCTGAAGTCGACTGGTTTGAGATCATCTCCGAAAACTACATGGTGGATGGCGGCCGGCCGCTGACGATGCTTGACCGCATTCTCGATCAGTACAAGGTCGTCCAGCATGGAGTCTCGATGTACTTCGGCTCGGCGCAGCCGCTGAACCGCGAACATCTCAGGCGGCTGAAGGAACTGACGCGGCGCACGAAAACACCGTGGGTCTCGGATCATCTTTGCTGGGGCAGTGTAGACGGCACTTATACACACGATCTGCTGCCTCTGCCCTATACCTTCGAAGCAATCCGCACGACGGCAGAGCGCATCCGCGAAGTCCAGGATTCCCTCGAAATTCCGGTCGCGGTCGAAAATGTCAGCAGCTACGCCGAATTCCACGAGTCGCAGATGACTGAATGGGAGTTCCTCAACGAGGTCGTTCACGCCGCCGACTGCGGCATTCTCCTCGACGTCAACAACATCTACGTCTCTTCGCAGAATCACGGCTTTAATCCCATGGACTACGTCAACGCCGTCGATGCCGAGCGCGTTGCGCAGATTCACATCGCCGGACACTCCAAATTCGAGAAGTACACCCTCGACACGCACGATCATCCAGTCCTCGATCCCGTCTGGAAGCTCTATGCGCGTGCCATCGAACGTACCGGCCCCAGCGCCACGCTGCTGGAATGGGACGATAACATTCCCTCGTTTGAAGAAGTCCATGCCGAGGCGCTCAAGGCTAACCAATTCCTGCTGCAGTCCCAGGCCGGAGAGGAAAGGGTTTTGAACAGCGAGGAGGTGGCGGCTTGAGCCTCCTCGAACTGCAGCGCCGCATGGCCGCCGATGTGCGCCGGCTCCTCACGCCTGACTTCGACATGCAAACTGTTGCTGAAGACGGGCAGTCAACGGCGACGATCGCTTCTCGCTACATCAAGCCCAGCGCAACGCTCACCTCATTTGAACGCCTCGAAATCTACAACCGCCAGTACTGGTTTCGCCTTCTCGATGGGCTTTCGGAGGATTATCCCGCGCTCAGCGCCATCGTCGGTCCGGACCGATTCGAAGCGCTGATCCGTGCCTACCTCGCCGACAATCCCTCGACATCCTTCACTTTGCGAAATCTCGGCAAGCGCCTGCCTTCCTGGATCGCCCAGCATCCGGAGCTCACGGGCAGACGCCACGATCTCGCCGTGGACGCAGCTCGCGTGGAGTGGGCCTATGTCGAGGCTTTCGATGGGGCCAGTCTCCCTCCCCTGACGGAATCGGGTGCGCTGCTGGTCTCGCCTGCGACCGTGCTTGCGCTCCAGCCTCACCTTCAGTTGCTCCACCTGCGCTATCCCGTCGACGATCTCGTCATCGCCGTCCACCGCGGGACGCCCGATGCTGAGATCGTCAGCAACGCGGCGACGATGCGCAAACAGCCGGCGCGGGCGCGGCTTCCGGCAATGCGGCGCGCCGATATCTGGCTCGCCGTTCATCGTTACGACGATTCGGTATATCACAGCCGCCTGACAGCCGAGCAGTTCGGCCTGCTATCCGCTTTGCGCGCAGGGCATACAGTGGACTCGGCGATTCGGAACGCGTTCGCCAGCAGCCGCTTCACGCCCCAGGAAGAGGCTGCCACGATTCAGGAGATCTTCGCACACGCATCCCAGTTAAGCTGGATTGTTGCGCCGGGGAAGTCAACGTAAACAGCGGTCGTTGCACCGAACTACATCATGGAGGAGAACGTGAGATCCCCGGCTCAATCCCAAGGGCGCGGTCCGGCGCTCGCCTTCCTGCTGCTGCGGCTCACGCTTGGGCTCAACATCTGCATGCATGGGGTATCCCGAATCGCCGCGGGGCCAGCGACATTTGCCAACTCGCTCATCCCCATGTTCCAAAAGACGCCGCTCCCTGTCTGGAGCGTCCGTGCGTTCGGACTCGCGCTCCCGTGGGCAGAGGCGATTCTGGGGTTTCTGCTCCTCCTCGGCCTCTATACCCGGCTTGCGCTGGTAATAGGCTCGCTGCTCATCCTGGTCCTCACGTTCGGCACGGCCTTGCGGCAGGACTGGAGCACCGCGGGCGTTCAGCTGATCTATGCAGCCGTGTATGCTGCGCTGCTGGCTCTCGACTGCTGGAACGACTATTCCCTCGACCGATTGTTGTCGCGTTCGCAGGCCCGTGTTGGCCCGTGAAAAGCCGATTTGCGACCCTTCGGAGCTTCTTCAGGCGGAGGGCAGCTGCCGTGTCAGCTGCCCGAGCGCGTATGCATTCCATCCACCGTCCGCGGTCAATTTCTCTCCATTGATGAACTCTGATTTCGGATAAGTGAGGGCCGCAACGGCGGAAGCAATCTCTTCCACGGGATGGTCAGCTTCTTCATCAGCGACCGGACCTCATCAATCATTTGCATCACTCCCGGCGTCTGGTCACGAGTTGATTGTGCTAAGAATGCGGATGGAGCGTGCAACGAATATCGCCGTGATCGCGGTGGTTCGATTCCGGCCGGGTCCCATGCAAACTCCTTCCCGACGGTATGTGTATGGGACAGCGAAGCTATCGAAACGGATAAGTATTTCTTACTGAGCGCTGACGTTACCGTAGAACCTGTGTGCAATGGAAATCTCAGGGAGAGACTCGTTGAGAAATGCTGCCCACGCGGGCAATGACGATTACCCGCGTGGGCTGGCAACGTGCAATTACAGTGCAGCGATACCGTTGAAGCCCACCGCTGCGGTGAACCCCGGAATCTCGTCCACTTCCGTCAGAGTTCCGTTGGACTGGATGGCAAAGACACCCACGGTTCCGACCTCCGCATTGAGCGAGTAGAGGAACTTGCCATCGCCGCTAACCGCGATGTCGAGGTTCGTGGCGTTTTCCGGGTTGCTGCCGACGACAGAGGACGAGGTGAGCGGGGTCAGGGCGCCGCTCCGGCCGATCGAAAATCCGGAGATGTTCGAGCTGCCGGCATTCGATGCGTAGACAAACGCGCCATTCGGAGTGATTGCATTCCAGCAGTTGGCGTCGCCGTTAGTTGTCAAACTCTGCGTGACAGCGGAAAGCTTTCCATTGGAAAGCACCGTGTAGGAAGAGATTGCAGAGATGTTGGAACCGGTCTCAGAAATAATCAGCTTTCCATCGGGAGCGAACTGCCCTGAGAAGGCTCCAACCCCAGCGCTGGGATTAACAACAAGGGAGCCCAATGTACCGTTCTGATTGATGTGGAACGTGTCAATATTGTTGGTGAGACGCTCCACCACCGCGAGGGTCTGGCCGTCAGGGCTGATCGAAATTGATGATCCGCCGACCGCATTGGCAGAGAGAAATGCGGTGGAGTTAGCAATGGGGACCAGCTGCCCATGGAGGCCGATCTGGAAGCCAACGACGCTGCCCGCGCCGCCCTGATTGAGAACATAAACGCGATTCTGCGACAGAGCAATGGCCACCGGATCGCTGCCACCGGAGGGTTGCCTGTTCAGGAAAAGCAGCCGTCCCCCGATAACCTGAAAGACAGTGATATCGCCGCTTCCCGCGTTCGCGGCAAACAGGAGCGTGTGGTCGGCGCTCAACATGAGAGAGCCTTGCGATTCAAGGGGATCGTTCACACCCCCCGTGCCCCTGCCTTGCGTATCGAAGGTCTCCTTCGCGACCACTGTCCCATCGGAGCTCTGAACAAATTCGGTTACCTGGTTTTTGTCGGCGTTATTCGACATGACAAAGAAAGTTTCTGTTCCTCTGGTTTGCGAGCTGGCGAGCATGGCTGGGAGCAAGCATCCAATCCCAATCGCGATCGTCGATAAGCCACGAATTGCTTTCAACATTGTCGATTCCTTTGGAAGGGCGAGAATTTGCGCGCAAAGAAGGCCTGGGCGTTGTCTACGAAGGCAACGCTCATTGGAATGCCGCTCTGTTCGCAGCTATTGGAGAGGCCAGGGGTGGAAAGGTTACAGAGCGCCAAAGGGCGCGGATTGCGCCGGGCTGCCGGCCGCGTTCGTGCGGGCATCTGCATGGGTGAGCAAACGGGCAGCGCGACAGAAAGATGCGGTGCGCGTGGCTGCAGGCTCGGCGAGAAGCAGCCGCTGGCTGGCGGCTACGCTTCGCTGATCTCCCTCTTCGACAGTCCGCCGAGTGTTTCAACTGCCTACAACTCTCCTGCGACTTCGCGGATTCGCGCGATTGCGTTCATGAGCGGGAGACAGCATGGGGCGCTCGACGGAGAGTATGCTGGCGGTCTATCCAATGTGAAATAATCAGGCTTGCCAGCGGCTTCCAGAGGCGGGTGGGCTGCAAAATCGTTTGACTAAAGGTTATTCGCTGTATTCTGCGGAAACGCGCGAATCGTTGGATGCGCAACAGGCTATGAGAAGCGCCGGCTGAGTTTGAGCATGTTGTTATCGCATCAATCCGAGAAGGAACTGAACGGGTCAGGCTATGCCAATCCCGTTGCCGTCCGAGAGCAACTGAAGCGCCTGCTTGCGCACCCCCTGTTCACGAACAGTAAGCGCTACCCGGTGCTGCTTGCCTACACCGTTGAGCAGACGCTGCTGGGAAACAGCGGTGATTTGAAAGAGCGAACGATTGGCATCGAAGCCTTCGGTCGGGAGCCCAGCTACGATGTGAATCTCGATCCCGTGGTGCGGACGACGGCGGCTGAAGTTCGCAAAAGGCTGATCCAGTACTATTACAACCCTGACCATACAGGAGAGCTGGTCATCGAGCTTCCCGTTGGCTGCTATGTTCCCACTTTCCGGGCACCAAACGTTGCGCAGATGAGCGCGCTCGTGGAGAGTGCGGTCCCCGAATCGGCTTCGATCGATTCTTCTGAACCCGTCGCTGCCACGGTCCAGCACCCGCCCGCGCAGAGACCGAGACCAGGGTTGGTTCTTCGCCAGCAGATCTTCATCGTCATCGGTCTGGTGATGGCTCTGTTCGTGGGCTTTGCTGTGGGACGAGTGGCGTTCCCGAAGGCTTCATCCAACATGGAGCGTTTTTGGCAACCGATTACATCAGCGCCAGGCAGGATTACCTACTGTCTCGGCGAACCCGTCGATGCGACCGACAGGGCGCGACTCAACCTGTCGCAGGGCATGGGGCTCAATGGTGGCATGGATGTCTCGGACGTGATCACTTTGGCCCGGTCCATCGTTCCTCTCGCACCTCGGCACGACGCATTTCGTGTCGTGTCCGCATCGCAGACCCCTTTCGCCGAGCTCCGGGAAAGCCCCTTCGTGCTCATCGGAGCATTCGACAATATCTGGACCATGCGGATTACCCAGGATTTGCCGTTCGGGTTTGAGGTCGACGAGAAGGATCGGAAAATCGTGGATCGCAAGAGTCCTCACCCGCGGTTCTGGACGCTGCAGTGGGAGGTCCCATACACGAAGCTGGCGAAGGACTACGCCATCGTCGCCAGAATCCACGATAACGTCACGGGACAACCGGTAATTATCCTGGGCGGGATTCTTGGCGAGGGAACAGAGGCCGCCAGTGAAGTGGTGTCCAACCCCGCTTATATGGACGCCATGCTGAAGAAGGCCCCGAAAAACTGGGCACAGCTCAATCTGGAAGCCGTGATTGAAACGAATGTCATCGACGGTAAGCCGGGACCTCCGAACATTCTCGCCGTCGAGGCCTGGTAAAACGCCGTATCATACATCTCCCGGTCCGACGTCGGTCGTCGAGGCGCATCCTTCTCATAAATCAAGCTTTCGCCTGCTGCCATCCTGTTCAATGCACGATGCAGCTTTCGGCGACAGAGGCGCCGGGCTAGGCTTCCTCTGGACTGGAGCTACAACGCAGATCTGCGGCGTTCCGCTCTGAGACCAGGAGGAGACCATGAAACGTATTTGGGGAATCGCATTTCTGTTTTTGCTGACATCATGCTCGCTGCCGCTCATGGGAGCGAAGAATTCGCAGGGTTTTTCTCTGACGACGGATGTCCGGATTGGGGACCTTCAAATCCCGTCGGGGCAGTACAATGTGACCTGGACCGAGCCTTCCGGGTCGCAGGTGCAACTGACCCTCAAAGCGGATGGAAAAAAGACGATCACTGTCCCTGCCCGTCTGATTACAGAAATACACGATGAAGCCGGTGTAACGACCTTTAGCGAGAAAGGCATCACCTACCTGCAGGATTTTCACACCACGAAGCAAACGTTCATCCTTGCAGGCACGCCGAGCGCACCGGGGGCTGGCGCCGCTCAATAGCACCAATTCGGGCGCGGGAAGCTGGGTCCCGGAAGCGCGGACTCGTATGATACGTACCGCATTCGAGCTCCCGGCTGCACTCGTATCCGGCTGTTGCAACGGCAGTTATGGATGCAATGGCCGGCTCATACGCGTTGAGGCTTCCTCAACGCCAACTGGCTGTTCCACTCTTCCTGAAGCATGGCTCGCAAGGGCAAATGCAGACTAGCTCCTGGCGAGATGAAGCAAGGGCAGTTCTCGAAGACCATGTCAGCACTGGAGGCCTATGCAGGCTCGCAAGCGCAGGTTGAGCTTCTTCCTCGGAATCATCGCTCTTACCACGGTGACTTCCGTGTCGGGTCAGCTGGCGGCACAGGATACGGCCCAACCCTGGATGAACCCCGGGCTCTCGTCGGAAGAACGGGCCGAGATGGTGCTGAAGCAGCTCACCCTTGACGAGAAGCTGGCCCTGCTCCACGGAAACGGGATGCCTCGCGTTCCGCAGTGGACGATGCCCCTGACGCATCTTGCGAATGGTGGTGCCGGCTACGTTGAAGGCGTCCCGCGGCTCGGCATCCCGCCCCTGATCATTTCCGACGCGGCTTACGGCGTGAGAGACAGCGGCGCGAACGGGCGTTATGCCACGGCGATGCCTTCCAACCTGGGAGCCGCGTCGAGCTGGGATCCGGAATCAGCGTGCGCTTATGGCACCTTGATCGGGCAGGAGCTGAGAGCGCAGGGCTTCGATATGACGTTGGGGGGTGGTGTGGACCTCGTTCGCGAACCCCGGAACGGACGGACTTTCGAATACACGGGCGAAGATCCACTCCTGGCCGGCACCATGGACGGAAGCATGATGAAGTGCGAACAGGCCCAGCACGTCGTCGGCGACATTAAGCACTATGTGATGAATGATCAGGAGACGGGTCGCTTCTTCGTCAATTCCATCATTTCGAAGAAGGCGATGCAGGAATCCGATCTTCTCGCCTTTCATATCGCCATCTCGGTCGCGAACCCGGGTGCGGTGATGTGTTCCTACAACCGGATCAATGGCGTGTTCGGCTGCGAAAATTCATACACGCTGGGTGATGTGCTGAAGAAGGACTGGGGCTTTAAAGGCTTCGTTGTCTCCGATTGGGGAGGAACCCACAGCACGATCGCTGCATCAGCGGCCGGTCTCGATCAGGAGCAGCCCATGGCGGACTACTTTGGGCCGAAGCTCAAAGAGGCAGTCGAAGCGGGGAAAGTTCCGCTATCGGAGATAGACGACCATGCTCGGCGAGTCCTGTATGCGGAGTTCTTATCCGGTGTCGTCGACAATCCTCCCCGGAAGAGCGTTCCGGATGTTGAAAAGGGATTGGAAGTTGCGCAGCATGTGGAAGAAGAGAGCATCGTCCTTCTGAAAAATGACCATGACGTACTTCCCATCGACCCCTCTCGGGTGCGCAGCATCGCGATGATTGGTGGGCACGCGGATGTTGGAATGCTCTCCGGCGGGGGATCGGCGCAGGTGGATCCGCCGGGCGGGAATGCCATCATGCCGCCCGGCAAGGGTGCAACCATCTGGCAGGAGCACATCTGGTTTCCAACCTCTCCGCTGAAGGCGCTGAGGGCGAAGCTGCCGAACACGAAGATCGATTTCGATCCGGGGTCCGACCCGCAGTCGGCTGCGACGCTCGCCAAAAACTCTGACCTGGCTATCGTCTTCGCGTCCCAGTGGGAATCGGAGGACATGGATCTGCCGAGTCTTGCGCTCTCTGGCAACCAGAACGCTCTGATCGGGCAGGTGACGGCAGCGAATCCTCACACCATCGTTGTGCTCGAAACCGGTACCGCCGTCACCATGCCCTGGATCGACAAGGTTGCCGGCGTTGTCGAGGCGTGGTACGCAGGCAGTTCCGGGCACAAGGCATTGGCGGACGTACTCGTAGGGGAAGTGAATCCGTCGGGCAAACTCCCCATCACCTTCCCGCAGAGCGACGCCGATCTGCCCCGGCCAACGATTCCGTCCCCGCCCGCTCAGGATCGCGGGCAGGCTGAGGGCAATTCAGCCACTCATCCTTCAAGCTATGCGGTTGATTACAACGAAGGGACCGAAGTCGGCTACAAGTGGTTTGAGGCGCAACACAAGCAGCCGCTGTTTACCTTCGGTTTTGGCCTCTCCTACACCACATTTGCGTATTCAGGCCTGCGCCTCGACTCGGCCGCAATGACTGCAGGCTTTACGGTGACCAATACCGGCAGGCGGGTTGGCACCGAGATCGCGGAAGTATATGCCAGACTTCCTCAGGGTACGGACGAATCCTCATACAAACGGCTGGTTGGCTGGAAGCGAATCACACTGCAGCCAGGCGAATCACAGACCGTTACCGTCCCGATCGACTCTCAAGTCCTGAAGACGTTTGACCCAGCGAACAGCAATTGGAGCTTTGCGACGGGCGATTACAGGGTCTTTGTCGGAGGCTCCTCGGAGAACACGCCACTGTCTGAGATTTTCTCAGTTCGGTGAGGCCCGCACCACGCCCGAGGCTCCGCGGCAGAGCACCCACGCACGTTCAAAACACGGAGATGCCCAGAGCATGAGTGCTTCGGCAGTCAACAACACGAAAACCGGGATCAGCCCTGATCCAGAACCAGACAGGAAATCGTGATGGGGCGCCCAGGAAGTCGACTAAAGAACGGCATCCAGTTCAGAGAGCGATGGTCCGCTCTGGCGATTCTTTTGATAGTGGGGTGGGTAGTGGGAATCCTGGTCGCGTTGCCGATCAGCGCGCAGGCGATTTTGGGCTCAGTGGCTTTGACCGGTGTAGTCCGTACGGCTGCCGGCGCTCCTGTTGCCGGCGCGAAAGTTACCGCCATTTTCACGGGGATCTACCAGAAGAGGCGGCAAGCCTTCACTGACGCCACCGGGCATTCCACGCTCAGGGTGCCTGCGCAGGGTTCATACAATGTTGCCGTGCAACTTCCTGGTCGGGCACCCACGGTCCCCCCTTGCCGTGGATGCAGGCGGGCCATCGGTGGTCGTCACGGTATCGGACCAAAATACGCTAACGATCACCACTGAATCCTGGGAGCCGACACCGGTGGCTCCGAATCCCAATCCGAGTACAAGCGCGAATGGGGGGAAGCAACCGGCGGCAAAAGCTGTCGAGCCAGTCGGCAAGTGAGTTACCGCTGAATGGCCGCGATTTCAGCTCATTACTACTTCTCGCCGCTGAGACAATGACCGATGTCAACGGAGCCACAAACTTCACGCAACAGTTCGCCATCAATGGCGCTACGTCAAGAAGCCCGGATGGTGGCGCCTCATCGTCGTCACCATCGCCGCCGGGCTGCTGATATCGACCAAACACTCCGGCGTCCTGCTGGCTCCGATCCTGCCGGTTCTCATCCTCCGGGAAGCCGCGACGTCGTCGGGCGGCCGGCGCCTGCAGACTGCTCCGACTTGCCGGAGCTTTCGCTTTCATCGTCATCGGCAATTGCGTCGTACTCTGGGCGTTCTTCGGATTTCGCTATGCAGCTCGCCCTGCCGGATTAGCGCCGCATCCGTCGCTTGCTGCCTACGCCTCAGGCCTGAGCCATTTCGACCAGTCCGTAATCCTGCGATTTGCCCATTGGCACCTGCTTCCCGAGTCCGAACTCATGGGGCTCGTTGACGTGAAGATCATGGCGCAGGACTACCCCACCTTTATCCTCGGACGCGTTTACTCCCATGCGGTCTGGTGGTACTTCCCGGTCGCCGTCCCGATCAAGACCACCCTCGGTCTGCTTACGCTGTTCGCCCTGTCTATATTTATTTGCCATCATCACCGGGCGACTGATGTGCCCATGGATAGCTGGGTGTATCCGGCCTTTGAGCGGCTGGCAGCGGAAGGATATCTTCCTACAGCATTCTTCAGCCTGATTCCATGGACTCGCAACGACTGCGCCCGCCTGACAGAAGACGCGGGAGAACAGCTCATCGACCTTCCGGCGAGATCCGACACCGCTCAACTCCTTGGGAGCCTGAAGGAAGAATGTGCTCCGGAACTCGCACGCAGTTGGGGCACGGGCCACAGCGGAATCCTGCTCGAATCTCTCGATCAGCGTGTGACGGTTTTTGCCGGCCGGCCCCTAACCGACGGGTTTCACTTCGCCGCAACCAATACCGACGAAGGGCGCCCCTTCGGTCAGCGAGCCAATCTCTGTTCGGGAAAGTCCGTTCGGGCCTCAGCAGGGCACTTTGCCGGCTATATCCGAACGGAATTTCAGCGCGTCCCCTTCGCACCTGTGCCGGGTCAATTTGCTCAGCAGCAAATCGCAGCGGCGGACTTCGCAACCAGCGCAGCCGCAGGGCCCATCTCTGCCTTTGCGCGGGGCCGCGTGCCGGATGCGAATGCCTCCTTCGCCTTCGCCGGCAACCAGTTTACAGTCGGCCGCCAAACCCTGTGGTGGGGCCCAGCCCGGAGCGGCGCTACTCTCTTCAGCGATAACGCCGAGCCAATTGGCATGCTGCGTTACGATCGCCTGCGCCCTTTCGTTGTGCCAGTTCTTTCCAGGCTGTTCGGCTCGATGCGCGTGCAACTCCTCATCGGACGTTTGGCTGACCAACTCGCTTTTCTCCAACGTATGCAGTTGTTGCGACAGCTATGCTGCGAGATCCCGGGAACGGCACGTTCCAACTCAGAAAAGCGCCAAACCGGACGGGCGAAGAGACGGTTCAGAATCGCAATCTTCCACTTGCCTTCGAGGATCGAAAGGGCGGCTTCCACTTTTTTGGCCCTCTCGAACTCGAAACGGTTGCCAGAAGATCGGACGAATCGACGATTTCCTCCGTAACTAACAAGTCCGTTCGATCTGAGCACGGAAATCCGATAGGGGCGTTTCTTCGATCGAGAAGAGGTTGCCGCGTACCCGGCATGGCAGTCATCCATCTCAGCCGCATTTATCACAATCCGATCGCAATCTAGGAAGAAACAAGGTCTACGCAGTCAGGGGGCATCGCCTCAAAAGTTGGCAAGCGCCGTAGCTGAGAACGTCTGGCGCAGCGCGAGCAAATTCGTGCGATCGGTCGGAATCCTGGAAGGCCTTCTCATACCTAAACATAATTGTCGACTCACGCGTGACGTTGCTACTGTTACGGACACGATCGATGAGCGCCATGCGGGTAATGGTTTGCCCATGAATAGGCCGATGCAAATTCTCATCCCAGGAGAAGACGATGCGTTCTGAACTTGTGCATACCGCCCTGAACCGAGAACCGAACTGCTATGCGCTCTGCCATCTCATCGCAAAAGCAACCAGAGCTCTGCACAGACCGAACACGCGGCTGCAGGACACCATGAACGAAGCGCTCCAACTCCTGGCCCAGGAACAACCGCAAACGAAGAGCCGGATTGTCGAGGTACCGTCGGCTGACTCGCTCCGTGCTGCGTAAATACTTCGTGATCGTCCCCACGATTACGGCTCGGAGGAGATCATGAGTGCATCCCACCCGAAAATCAGTACCACCGCCATCGCGGCCGACGCAGGGGGCTCGGAGAGGGCGGAAGTCTGCGTAGGGAGCACTTCCATTTCCCTGTCGGACCGGCTCGTAATGCTTGAGCAGGAAAGGTTCAGCCTGCTGAAGATCATCTGCGAACTCCTCACAAAGAACGAAGAGCTCCGCTCGCAGATCTGGGATGAGACGCTGCGCGGATCGTAAGCCTCATGACCCCATCCGCATCCCAGGCGACGTTCGGATCTTCGAATCATTCATCACCAGGGCCAGCAGGACGGGCATCGGAGCCTCAACCCGATGGATGAGACAAGCTCTAGTGGTTGTCGATGATACCGCGCTTGATGGCAATGGTTACGGCGTGCGTACGATCGTTCGCCCCAAGCTTGGACAGGATGTTCTTCATATGGCCTTTTACCGTGGCCTCGGAAATCCTGAGGTGTGACGCAATCAATTTATTGGAATTACCCGAAGCAACCTGGTGCAGAATCTCCATTTCGCGTTCAGAAAGCACATCATCTGCGAGATGATCGGCAAGTTCGGCCGCAACTTCAGGAGGGATACGCCGGTTGCCGGAATTGACAATACGGATTGTCTCCAGCAGTTCCTTCCGCAGCATGCTTTTCAGCAGATATCCCGAAGCCCCGGCCTTCAGCGCGCGCAGCGCCTGAACGTCTCCCTGGTAGGTGGTCAGCACGACGAATCGTGCATTGGGGAATTCCGTGCGTATCGCCGTCATCGCATCGATACCGCACATACCCGGCATCTGAATATCCATCAACGTCACATCCGGACGGTGCTGGCGAAAGCTCCTGATAGCATCGTCGCCATTGGTCGCCTCAGCTACCAGGACCATATCCGGTTCGTCCTGCAGCACCGCCGCAATCCCTTCACGCAGAAGAGGGTGATCGTCCACCGTCATGACTCTGATTTGTTTCGGCATCGATCTCACTCCGCGGATCTTCCCCCGAACCGCGCGATCTGAGACCAGCGCCTTTGCCTGCGCGGCCGGACAAAGGCGATGCGCGTGGGGATCGTCAGATGGATCTCAGTGCCCGCCCCGATGTGGCTCCAGATCCCCAGTTGCGCACCCAGTTTCGCCGCGCGCTCGCGCATCCCGGATAACCCCCAGTGGCCCGATCGTCCGCTGTGCAGAGTCTCATCGTCGATCCCGATGCCGTCATCGCGCACGGTCAGCCGAAGTTTCGCCTTCTCATAGGTAATCTCCACCTCGATATTCTTCGCAGCAGCGTGCCGAAACGCATTGGTCAGCGCCTCCAGACCGATTCGGCGGACATCGGCGCCGACCGCGGGATCGAGGATCCGCGGCGTGCCCAGCACGGCCACGCTGAAGCGGGTTCCGTCGCCACGTGCCAGTTCGTCTCCCCAGGTGGCCAGTGACTGCGAGAGATCGTTCCCGGACATTCCCTGGCGCAGGTCATAAACCCGCTGACGGCCCTCGATCAGCACCTCGTCGGCACGATCGAGCACCTTTTCCAGCATCTCGCGCGCCGGCTCCTTTTCGGGTATGTGCTTGTGCACGGATTGAAGCCGTAGCATCAGACCCTGAAATCCCTGCAGCAACGTGTCGTGCAGATCGCGAGCGATCCGTTCCCGTTCCTCGATCCGCGCCGCCAGCCTCTCCTGCAGCCGGAGATTCACTCGCCTGATGTGCACAAGGTAGAACATCCACGCCAGTGTCGCAGCCGCCATGTAGCAAAGAACCTGAAACCACGCAGTCTGATAATAGGCGGGCGCTATGAAGAACGATGCGGAAGCGCCTGCTTCATTCCACAGCCCGTCGTTGTTGCAGGCGATCACCTCAAATCGATAATTACGGGGATGGAGGTTTGTGTAGAAGGCCTGGCGTCGCGTTCCCGCGTCCTGCCAGTCCTTGTCATAGCCATCCAGTCGATAGCGGAAGCGCACTTTCTCAGGCGCTACAAAGCTCAATGCCGTGTAATCGATCTCCAGGTCCCCTGTCAGCTGCGGCAGATTCACTAATCCCTGGGGCGAGTATTCCTTATGATTGGCGAAAATGCTCTCCACCCGCACCGGAGGGGGCAGGGAATTGGGGGCCAGGCGGGATGGATTCACCATCTGCAGAATCCTGCCATTTGCAAACCACAGGCGGCCATCAGGGGTTCGGGCAGCAACATCAAAAAAGGCGTTCCCGGGCAGTGCGCCGTCAATTGCATCGAAGATGCGCGTGCGCACGATCGTGTTTGGCCCCTCCCACCAGTGCTGCATCGCAGCTCGCTCGATCTCCACCAGCCCGCACGCCGTGTGCAGCCATAGATTCTGTTTCAAATCCCACATGATCCCGTTGATCTCATCGCAGGGCAGGCCATTGCTCCGGTTCAGGGTTTGCGTTTTGCCATTGCGCCACGCGACCACGCCCAGTCGCGTAGTCGCACCCATCACCGAACCATCCGGTCCGACAATCACCTGGCGGACCTGTGAGTCAACGGCGTGCGAAAACGGGATGAGCTGTGTTTGCCCATCGCGGAATCGCGCGAGGTCGCCGCTTCTTAGCCCCAGCCACAGATTCCCCTGGGTGTCGGCCGCCAAAGAATGTGCTGACGGAGTTTGAGGGCCTGGGAACTCCTGCTGCACAGTGAAATCGTGAATGTGCAGCAGCGTGTGCGGATCGGAGTCTTCCGCCCAGATATCGTGATGGAAATCCTCCGTGATCCCGACGATGAAGCCCGTCGATCGGCCGCCGCGATCACGGATTTCTCTGAATCGACCGTTCTCGTAGACGAAAAGCCCGTTATCGATTCCCAGCCAAAGCCGGCCGGCATGATCCTCAAAGACGGAAGTGACCTGATTTCCAGGCAGGCCTTTGCCCATCCGCACGGACGTCACCTTGCCATCCCGGATCGAGTCCAAACCGCCCGAGTTGCCGACCCAAATCCTGTCACCCCGCCCCGCGGCAACAGACACTACATTGTCGGTTGTTAGCCCCTGGCGGGCGGACCATGTGGCAACGCGAAGATCGCGAAAATTGTCGATGCCATCCGTCGAAACCACCCACAGATTGCCTTCTTTGTCTTCATACATACGAGCGACAAAGTTGCTCGAAAGACCGTCGCTCGCCGTGTACCGATCGACCTTGCCGTGATCAATGCGCAGGATTCCCTGATCAAAGGTTCCCACCCACAGAGCGCCTTCCCGATCCACGAGGAGCGCCGAGACCCCCAGCTTGCTGCTGTCCAGATCCTCCGTAACCAACGGCTTCCATAGTCCATCGACCACCCGTTGCAGACCCAGGCCGCGGCCGGGAATGGCTACACCCACCCAGAGTGAGCCATCGGGGTCTGTGGCCAGGGACTGGACGCCGGCTGCGTCGTTGGATTTGAGCGCTGGCGGACTGTAGACAGTGGGAGAGCCGGGCCCCATGCGGATCAACATTCTGTTTGTTCCAAATGAGATATTGCCCTGCGCATCGATGGTTATCGATTCGCCGCCGCGGGCCTCGGCCGGAATCCCATTCGAAGTGTCAAAGCACTGGACACGGCCTGCGGATACGCGGCAGAGCGGTCCAGTAGCGCCAATGGATCCATCGCGGAGGACCCAGATTGCCCCCGCTTGATCCTCGAGAAGTTCCTGAATGTAGCCGCTCAGCGCAGGGAAGCTGATCAGCCTGCCGTCTTTCCACTCGACCAGGCCTCGTCGAGTTCCGATCCAGAGGCCACCATCGCGCGAACCCAGCAGCGAGCGAATATCGTCGGATGGCAATTTGCTGCCGTCGGTCGGGTTCCACGCGACAAATTGAACGCCATCGAAATGCAGCAGTCCAGCCTTCGTTCCCACCCAAAGGTAGCCATCCGCGGTTTGTCCAATAACGTTCGGGTTGCCGGGAAAAATTCCCTGCTGCATGCGCCACGTCGTGTGCGCGTACTGAGAAATAGCGCGGGATGGATTGAGTGCCGGCGCCGGGGCAGCCCACAGCACAAGCAGGCAAACCGCGACGGCGAGACCGCCTGTCAGCGTGAGCGAATGGGTTTTCAAAATCCGTAGGTAATGCATGGGGACATTCCGTCACGGAGAGCTTCGCGGATCGATCATATTCCTATCCGATTGAGCAGGCACACTCCTAAAGTAGGGTCTGGAAACGCCCCTTCCGGGGTTGTCCACGCCTGTTCGCAACTTTAGCCTCGAATCTGTGCAGAGGCTCTTTACGATGTTCCCGGCGGGCGTGGCAGGGGCGGCGCTGATCTTTCTGCGGATCTCGGTTGTAGCCACTCTGATGGTCGACGGTGCAGCGCATCGGTCGTTGTTGCTGTCCTTGTGGACCGCTCTCCTGTATCTGCTCCCGGCTCTCTGTTTGACGATGGGCTTCCTTACTCCTTACAGTGCCATCGTCTGTTGCATCATTCAGTTGGCCGAGCTGGTGACCGGAGGGACAAACGAATTTCACCTCGCCGTCTCCATCCTCAACGCTGCGATTTTGGCTGTACTGGGCCCAGGCGCCTATTCCGTCGATGCCCGCATTTTCGGTCGGCGGATTCTGGACGTCACTCCCCGCCGTGACGCACCAACGCCTCCCTGATCCGGACACCAGCCTGCGCCACGGCGGCGGCTTCCTCGCCGTTCCAGGATCAGTCTTCCGGCTGGACGCCCGCCGTTCAGGGGTGCTCCGGAACAGTACTAATCGATGGCTGAAAACCTCTTCCAATGGGGCTGTTGCCGCAACCTGCAACACGTCACACTGCTGGCAATGGCGTTGTCGCCATTGTCTTCAGGTCAACGCGAAAGGTGAGAGGCCATGCACACTGGATTGCGAGACATCGATCCTGCTGTTGTGACAATCAACGGTCCCCGGCATGCTACCAGGAGAGAAAACAGCAGCTCCGGTGCCGGGCGCGAGCCAGTGGCTGTGTTAGTCAGCGACTGGCGCACGCGCACCGAAGTGTCGGCGCTGCTCACCGCTCAGCAGATCGAAGTGAGGGTCTTTACCTCAGCCGCTTCTTGCCTTGATTCGATCCGTGCGCAATCACCGCTCTGCCTCATCGCGGACTTCCACCTCCCCGATCTCAGCGGTCTGGAGTTCCAGAGGCAAGTCGGCGCCAGCGTGAATCTGCCCATCATTTTCGTCAGTGGCCCCTGCGATACTCGCTCCGTCGTCCAGGCCATGAAGTCGGGCGCGCTGGAACTCCTCACCAAGCCCGTCGATCCTGAAGGACTGCTTTCGGCCGTGCATGCCGCGTTCGCCCAGCAGCAACTGGCGCGCTCCCGGAAGAATGCAGGGGAAATTCTTGACACAAGGTATTCGCAACTGACTCCCCGTGAGCGAGAAGTCTTTGCACTGGTCGCCGGCGGCTTACAAAACAAAGAGGCGGCTTCCATCCTCGGGATCGCCAAAATCACTTTGCAGATCCACCGCAGCAACGTGATGCGCAAGATGCAGGCAGGCTCATTCGCGGAACTGGTGCGGATGGCTGTTCGTCTTCGCATCGGGACGCCCGCTCGCGATAACCAGCGCGCCTCTCACTATCCCGCAACCCCGCGCAGCCTCAACGCGAGAGCAGAAAGGCTCGGCGCGAGCAGAACGATGGGATCGTTGGCATCTCGGATCCACTAGCCAACCACGACAGGAGGAACACGGTGAGGAAATAACGGATCAAACACCTGCGAATCACGCCTGCTTCACAGACAGCCGTCGATCCACGACGGCGAGACAAGGAGAAACCGCAATGGGAAAAACAGCCATCGTAACCGGCGCTTCCCGCGGAATTGGCCGCGCCATCGCCCTACGGCTTGCCGCCGACGGATTTCGCGTCGTCGTCAACTTCGCTGGCAATGCGGCGAAAGCGGATGAAACGGTCGATGAGATCATCAGCGCCGGCGGCAGCGCCATGGCCATCCAGGCGGATGTGGCCAACCCCAACGATGTTCAGCAGCTCTTCGACAAGACGCTCAAGGCGTACGGTCAGATCGATGTCGTTGTGAACAACGCCGGCATCATGCCCATGTCGCCGATCGCCAAAAGCGATGTTGACACCTTCGATAAGGTCATCGCCACTAATCTTCGCGGCACGTTCCTCATCTTCGCCCAGGCCGCGCAGCATGTTGCGGAAGGCGGCCGCATCATCGCCTTCTCCAGCAGCGTGCTGGCGAAGAACTTTCCTGCCTACGGCCCTTACATCGCATCCAAAGCCGGGGTCGAGGGCCTGGTCCATGTGCTTGCCAACGAGCTTCGCGGACACAAGATTACAGTCAATGCCGTTGCACCCGGACCTGTAGGTACGGAGCTTTTCCTGAACGGCAAGACAGAAGAGCAGATCAAACAGATCAGCAGCATGGCGCCGCTTGAGCGGCTCGGTCAGCCCGACGATATCGCAAACGTCGTCTCTTTTCTCGCCGGCCCCGACGGCAGATGGATCAACGCTCAGGTTCTGCGCGCCAACGGCGGATTCGCCTGATCCCTGTCTGCAGAGAATCCCCAGCGGAACCAGTCTTTCGTGTACAGGCCGGGCAAGTTGTTTTCGACAAGTATCGGGGAGAGCCGAAATGAAAAGCGTCATCGTCATCACGGGAGCATCCAGCGGCTTCGGAGCCCTGGCGCAGACTCTCGAGCCCGATTCGGTTCGGGCGCGCAGTCCGGCTCTCTCACGTCGACACCGATCAGTGAGTAAGCCCCGGTCCGAATACGCTCTCGAGGACCGCGCCGTCTACCGCTCGGTGATCATGCCTCATGAAGTAATGACAGTGAGTCATAAGTAACATGCGGAAAGTTCTGGCGCTTCGTCGTTGGCCGCCGCGTCACATGTGCAGGTCGCGGCAGAACGAAGGTCGCAACCGATCTGAAAATTGCCCCTACGTCGGCTGATCGATCAGGACCCTGCACTCGCAACCTGAGGAGGGAATCAATGTATGGAATCGTGGGCATTACGGGAAGGGTCGGCGGCTCCGTCGCCGAGAATCTGCTGGCGAACGGCGAACAAATTCGCGCAATCGTTCGGAATCCTGCAAAGGGGGCCGAATGGCGAGATCGCGGAGCAGAGATCTCAATTGCGGACGTTGACGATCCAATCGCGTTGGCATCCGCGTTCGAGGGAATGGATGGCGTGTTTCTGATGGTCCCGCCGAACTTTGCCCCAGCTCCAGGCTTTCCGGAAATACGCAGGACGCTGGCGTCTTATCGGGCGGCTCTCGCCAAATCTCTGCCCGCAAAGGCGGTCTACCTTTCTTCGATTGGAGCTGAACAGAGCAGCGGGTTGGGGCTGATCACCGCTTCGCATCTCCTCGAGCAAACGCTAGGTGATCTGCCCATCGCCCACGCATTCCTGAGGGCCGGGTGGTTCATGGAGAATCACGCCTGGGATGTTACGACCGCTCGGGAAAAAGGAAAGATCTTCTCCAATCTTTATCCTTTGGATCGCAAATTTTCACTGGTGGCTACCGCTGATATCGGCAAGGCCGGAGCGGACGTTCTGCGCCAGGTGTGGACAGGCACTCGATTTATCGAGGTTTCAGGTCCCGAGCAATATTCCCCCAACGACATTGCACGCGCATTAAGCAGCGCTCTCGGACGCGCCGTCGAAGCGGTTGCCGTCCCGCGGGAGAAGTGGACGGAATTCTTCATCGGCCAGGGCATGCCGGAAGGCCGGACCGAGCCGCGTGCGGAAATGGTCGACGGATTCAATTCGGGCTGGATTCATTTCCGGGTACCCGGCACGGAATACATCAAAGGCACAATCAGCCTAACGTCGGTGATGGCAAAGCTCGCGATAAGCGGAAATCGGGAGGCATAAGTGTCTGCGGAGCCACCGCAGAACCAAAGTCGGACTCTGAATCGCAGACAATACCAGCGCGCAACATCCAATCCTGGGCCAGTTCTTCATGTCTGCCTGCGTGGGCGACGACATATAAGCAGGGCCGCTCACACATATGTTATCCGCGCAGCTTTTGCTAGTGGCGAAAACATTCGGTAGTAAGGAGTTCCTATGCCGGTATTTACCGTGACGATGCATTCCAACTGGTCCGTTGAGGAGAAGAGTCGCTGTTCCCGAGCGATTCACGCCGCAAGCGTTGCTGCCGGATATCCCGACGGCGATCTTTTCCAGCGGTTCTATTCGTTGCAATCAGGCGACTTTATAGTTGACCCGTATTATCCGGGGTTGCCTAAGCCACGGACCGAACAGGTATTGATGATTGAGGTGCTGATAAGTTCAGGAACCCATAGTGACAGGAAGAAAGACCTGGTTGCGGCCCTTGCAGAGAAGCTTGGCGAAACAGGCATCGACCCCAATGACATCATGGTGTTCTTTGTGGAGACCGATCGCGCGAACGGATCATTTGGCGGCGGCCAGTTCGCGCCGCCAGTCACGTTCTCAGGATGAGAAAACATTCGCAAGCTGCGGTTCAACCCGGCAGCCCTTCTGCGGGAATCGCCGATTTCATTGAGAGTGCATCACGTGCGGTATCGAAGTAACTCTTGCTCCGGCAGGAGTCCCAACCGCGGAGGGAACCAATGAAACTACTCGAATTTCAGCCGTCTGCAACAGGCACATCCTCAGATTCGATAGCCGATTCATTCATCAAGCCCCACAGCGGCGATAGCCCTTTGATACCCGAGACTGCCGATCGCGGCAAGATTATCGCCTTTGAAAAGGGCGGCGTCAGCGCCGATCTGCGAAACGGTGCGCAGCGGAGTCAGCACAGCTACGTGACTGAGGCAGGGCGGATGTCGGCGATCGGCAGGATGGTCTGCGCGATATCCCACGATATGCGCCACTCGCTCACGGCGATCTATGCCAACGCCGAGATGCTCGAGAACCATAAGATCCGCGCGAGCGTGCGGGCCGATCTGCTTCTCGAAATTCAGGACGCCGTGCTCGCGATGACGGACCGCCTCAATTCTCTGCTGCAATTTGGTCGCAGCGAACGGAACAATCCGTTTGTCCGTCAGCGCGTTGCCGCTGTCCTTGAGAAAGCCGTTGCCGCAGTGGAGTTTCATCCAGACGGGCGAAACGTGGAAATCACAGTCGGTACTCTCCCGCTGGCGGAGGCAGACATCAATCCCTGGAGCCTTCAAAGTGCCGTCTACAACTTAGTGCTGAATGGTTGCCAGGCTGCGCGTCACTCAACTCGCGCGCCTCGGGTCGAAGTCCGCGGAGCGGAAGTGGATGAACGCATCTATGTCACGGTTCTCGACAATGGGCCCGGCATCCCAGCCTCTGTCCGGAGGACATTATTCAATCCCTTCGTGACTGCGGGAAAACCCAACGGGACAGGCCTTGGGCTGACCATAGCTCGTCGAATCGCTGAAGAGCACGGCGGCAGCGTTTGCCTCGATGAGTCGCATCGAGAGATGACGGCATTCACTCTGAGTCTGACGAAGACCAGATCATTATCTTTTGAAGACACGAACCCAAAAGGAGCAACGAATGAGTAATTTGATGAAGCCTATGCGAACAGTACCAGGAATCTTTCAGTCCTTCTGCATCGTTTTCTTGCTGTTTGCGTGGGGTGTCCTGGCAGCGCAGGCCAAAGAGCATCGTGTTGGGAATGTCGTCCTGGTTCACGGCGCCTGGGCAGATGGGTCCGGCTGGAAAGGCGTCTACAACATTCTTGTCAAGGACGGCTATAACGTCAGCATCGTCCAGGAACCGGAGACGTCCTTCCAGGATGATGTGACCGCCGTGAAGCGGATCCTCGCGCTGCAGGACGGACCGAGCATCCTTGTTGCACACAGCTATGGGGGAGCCGTAATCACGGAAGCGGGCACCGATCCATCGGTTGCCGGATTGGTGTACGTGGCAGCTCACATGCCGGACGTCGGCGAGAAAGAGTCAGAGGACGGGAAGCGCTTCCCGAGCGACCTCGCCAAATCGGGCGCCATAAAGAAAACACCCGACGGGTTCACATATATCGATCCGGCGCAATTTCATGAGTTATTCGCAGCCGACATCCCAAACGACCAAGCCGCAGTCATGGCGCAGTCGCAGGTGTTCAACTTTGCGGACAATTTCTCCGCGACGATCACCGCGGCTGCCTGGAGGATCAAACCGAGTTGGATGGTTGTTGCGGGAGCGGACAGAACCATCAACCCTGACCTTGAACGATGGTACGCCAAGCGAGCTCATAGCCACGCGGTCGAAGTCCCCGGTGCGAGTCATTGTGTTTTTATATCCCACGCCGCAGAAGTCGCTGACACAATTGAGATTGCCGCCCATGCGGTCTCGAAGTAGCGCGGGCTCCGCACGGAGGTATGAACCCAGAGGATCTAATAAGACTCCTCGATATTCAGTCGTGACCTCGACGCGAAACCGAGGCATCGCAGAAACCGGTTCCGCTTGATCGGCGTCTTGCGGATGTGCTGGTGGTATGGAAAGCACGACTGAGTACAACAAACCTGGAGATTGGGTGTTTGCCAGTCCTGTCCATCAAGGTCGCAGGCCATACCGGGGCCAGGCGATCATGCGCAACGTAATCCAGATTCGTGCGCGAGAGGCTGGCATCCTGTCGCGGTTCGGGTGGCACTTCTTTCGCCACACGTATTCCACGTTGTTGCGCGCTAATCACCCGACGTGAAGGTGATGCAGGAATTGCTTCGGCACGCATCGAGCCGGGTCACTGGAAACCTACTCACGGCACAGAAGCGCGAAGCAGTGTTGTCAACCTAATATACGGGAAGTGACGGGAACAATTGGTGTGCCTGCGAATAGGATTCTTTCAAGCAATTGAAAGTGCTGAGGTTGTCAGATTTCTCTCGCGATTCAGAGGCTATTTTTGTGCCTGAATTGTGCCTGCAAAGGAAAGGCGAAACTAAGCGTAAACTCGTGATTCTATTTGGCGTCCCATGAGAGTTCCAGTTGGAACACACTCCTGAGCAGCCTGAAAACGCTGGACTCGCTACGGCAATGCTTCGTCCTTACATAGAATCAAGCGTTTACGGCTTTGATATTGCGGGGTTTCCGCTGTCGTCCCTATATCCCTACAGTGTGTTGAACCCCTCTGGTCTCAACCTTGTGCAAAGGGTCACGATGTCGTGGTAGAGGTACCGGCAGCAGTCGTCGGTGCCTGTAGACGTTTTCTTGCAATCAAGATGTCCTCGACAGTCGCCCTGTCATCGTAGAGGTCTTCAAGGATGCGCTGCATGTATCGGTGAGCGTCTTCCACCTCTTCGTTTGTTACAGAACGCCAATCGTCGTGAAGGACATCGTTCCCCAATGCGCGAATATCATCGTGTGCCTTCTTCTGACGTGCCTGAGTGATCACGCCGTCGGCAGCAGCGGCATCGATACGTTTCTGCAGGTCCTTCAGGCTGGGATCATTGCCCTTCGTATACCCATTCGCCTTGAGCGTCTTCTCCAGAACTGAACGATAAAGTGCCGACGCAGCCCGATTCAAACCGATGCCCTGACATTTTTCCGCTTCTCGAAACTCAGTGCTGATATCCACAGGAACAGAAAGCGGCAACGGCGACTCGTCAATCGCGAACGGATAGAAGTCATCAAGGTGAGCGCCGACTGCACTTCCGGCGTCGGATGCAATTGAAAGCGCCCCGCGCTGACATCCAGAGCATTGGCAAAGGTGAAACATAACTCTGTTGAATTGCCGCCCTTCGATGGAATGGAAGCTGGTGATCGCCACGGATTGTCTGGGGTCAAACGTCGTGACTGCTTCACAAAAGGGACATCTGGCAGAAACTATGTATGTACCCGGCAGAAATTTTGCGGTCATCTTTCGCTCGCCTTCATGGGGTCTTCCTAACGCTTGGGTCCCTCGTCATCATCTCTGCATTCATCGCTCAGCGCAACGGACGTACCATCACCCGCACCTTGAACCCATCGCCGTTCTGCGAGAGGTCTTTCTCCAGTCCCCGTGGGTTCCGCAGTCTGTGGTCGGGATCGTACACGAAGCAGATGAGACCCGCGACATCGGATCGCTGTTTGTAGTGAGCAATATCGATCAGGAGCTGATCACCAATCTGCTTATCGAGTAATCCCTCTCTCGTCATCTTGGTCTCGACAAGGATTGAGCCATCTTTCAGCAGGAAGTCCGCCCTTGTCGAACCACCAGCGTAGCTCGGTCCCCACTCCTCTCGCCGAACGTCGTCAAATTGCGTTTCCAACAGCGCACCCAACAGGTCTTGCACGTCGTATTCGTCTTCGATGAGGAACGCCGCTCGATTCGCGTGACGCTTCTGCAGCTTGAGCGCAACGCGATGAAATGTGTTTATGAGCTGCACAAGGCGCGAACCGGCGGATGGAAGCGCAGGTGATCGAGGCCCCCCAGGGCGAGTTCGGCGATTCTCTTCGGCTTTCAGCGCGTTCACCATGCCGGAGAGAGCGACGGAATCAATGCCGCTGACTTCGATAAGTCCGTCCCACATGTCATTGCCGTCAGAGTGAAAATTGGAAATAACCTTGTGCTTCTTCAGGAATCCGCACGCCTTCCATCTGAGGTTGCAATACCGCTCGATGATCCCCGGTGTGTTAGCGGGGCATAGGATTTCGTAACGAATCAGCATCCTGCGGAAGGGAATGTACACTTTGACGGCGTTGCCCACGTCGACCTCGCCCTGCAGGTCCAATGCGACGTCCAGAATGGCAAAGAACACCTCATCTTCGAGGTTCTGCAGAATCTCAGCTATTGGCATGCTGCTCCTCCCGTTTCGACTCGTCGAGGTTGAGCAGTCGTAGCACGGTATTAGGTGATTTGCCAACCTCCGCAGCAATCGCCCGGATGCTGTGACCCTGTGAGCGGAGCCGCCCGACCTTCGCGGTCAACTTTGGCTCCATATCTTCAGCCTTTGGACGACCGCCGACTCTGCCTTGAGCCTTTGCACGCTGCAGACCGGCTATGGTTCGCTCACTCAACCGCACTCGCTCCTGCTTCGCCACGGCTGCGAGTATGCCGATGACGGCTTCCTTGAAGATGCCGGTGCTGTCGAGGTACTGCTCTGTGAACGAACGGTAGTTGACGCCGTAACTGGTGAGCCGCTGGAGATGATTCAGGGTTTCGACCGTCCCCTCACGGCTCAGACGGTCAAGGCTCCAGAACAGCAGGCAATCGAACTCCCGCCGGGACGCCGCCGCGAACATCTTCTGGAACTCCTCCCGTTCACCGCGCTTCCCGCTGGCCCGATCCACGTACTCGTGGACGACCGTCCATCCTTGCGTCTCCGCGAACGCCCGGAGCTGCCGGAGCTGGTTTTCTGTGTCCTGCCGCCCGTCCTTGGTCGATACCCTCGCGTAGATTGCTGTCCGCATAAAGGAAATGTATCACAAAACGGTCGTTTATTGCAACATCTAAAACAACCTGCTGAACCCACGCCAATGAGAATCATCCTGCGCCCCCCTTTTTTGATACAGTGCCGTTCCAATCGGCCGCCGGTTATCCGTCAAAAGGGAAGTATTGTCCACCAACCGCCCACGACAAGTTTTCTTACAATGTGCGGTGAGGGCGGGGAATCTGAGATGGACGTATGGACTGGTGTGGCGTGCGTGGTCGCCGATCCGAAATGCAAAGGGTTCAGGCGATTCGGAGACGATGGAAAGGGGGCATACGTGAATGTGGTGGCGTCGGTCAATTCAGAGGCTGAGTTCACGGAGCGAGTCGAACGGATCGTGCCCACACTCGATTGCATTCTTCTCGGACTGGAGGGGGTGAAGCCAATCGATAAGCGCATGGAGGAACCGGATTGCCCAGAGGAACTGATCACCATGCGTTCCACCGCAGAGAGCCAACCGGCGGACCTTATATTCGGGACATTCCACATCTGGACCGGGAGCCACATCAACTGAAGCCGTTTCGGGAGTGTCACCGGCAATACGGCATTTCGCCCGATGACCGCTCAGGGGTAGGGGAGCGAGAAAACGCAGACCTTCGGTCGGATGGGGACCGCGTGTCAGCAACGCACACATCCCCGCGAAATGAAATTTCTGGACGCAGCCTGTTGCTAGCTTGGTTTGATCACGGTCTTCGGTTCACCTGTAATGCGCCGTAATCGAGCGGAAACCGGCCTGCGGCGCGTCGATGGCGAGTGCGGCATTCCCACCTGTCATTCACTGGCCGGTCGGTCACCGCACACTCTGCAGTTGTGTGTCTGGCCGATGGTACGATGATGTTGCTTTGCCAGTAAACAGCCAAAAAGGGTGCTCCCGTGGCCGACGACCAGAAGAACATCGCACTCCACCAGCTCGCCAATATCGTGATCGACGCTTACCTCGACCGGGACAAGCAATTCGTCCCCGAGTTCGCTCCCGGAGTGCAGGCGAAGGTGTATTTGCGAAGACGTGAAGAAGATCACCCCGACTTGCGAACGAATGTCTGGTATCGCCGATCCGACTACGAACCGCTAGCCAATCCCGATGAGAAAAAAAAGCCAACGACCTGAAACAAACAAAGCGGTCATCTACACCCGAGTCTCAACGGAAGATCAGGTCAAGAACCTTAGCCTTCAAACTCAGGAGGATCGAGCGCGGGAGTTCTGTGCCAGCCGGGGCTGGAGCATCGTCCGCGTTTTCCGGGAGGAAGGTCAATCTGCCAAGACCACTCGACGCGATGAGTTCCAGCGGATGATTCAGTTCTGTAAGGAGGCCCGCAACGGCATCGGCCATATTGTCGTTTATGACCTGAGCCGCTTCGCCAGAAACATGCGGGACCAACTTGATACGGAGCGGGAGCTGCTGGAGGCTGGCGTCCGAATCGAGTCCGTCAAGGAGCCGACCGAAGATAGTGCCTTGGGTCGTTGGCAACGAAACATGGTTGCCGTACAGAATCAGTTCGAGAACGAGAGAAGAGCAGAGCGCACGGTTGATGGGATGACCCAAGCCGTGAAGGCCGGGAGGTTCACGTTCAAGGCTCCCCTCGGTTACATCAATGTCAGCCAACGGCACGGCCATAATCTCATTGCCGACCCCAAAACGGCCCCGCTGATAACGAAGGCTTTCGAGATGATCGCGACGGGGTCGCATTCCAAGGCGGAAGTGCTGCGGAAACTAAATGCACTTGGGTTGACGACGCGAACGGGGCGTCCTGTGCCGACGCAGACATTCCAGCGTACGCTTCGGAATCCTATTTATGCGGGTTGGGTTTCCATCCCTGCATGGGAACTGAAGGAGCGAGGCAAGCACGAACCTCTGGTGTCTGAGGAGTTATTCAACACTGTTCAGGATGTGCTGGATGGAACAAGAGCTGCAGTCGTTTCCTACCAAAGAAACCATCCTGATTTTCCGTTGCGAGTTTTGCCCGATGCGAGAAATGCGGGTCACCGCTAACAGGAGCGTGGTCAACGGGACGGAAAAAGAAGTTCGCCTACTATCGCTGTCGCAAATCTAAATGCGACGGAGTGAAGAACGTTCGGAGAGAGACGGTTGAAACAGACTTTATCCAGCTCCTCCAGAGGCTCACACCTGATCCTGCGCTGATCGGGGACTTCGAGGACGCCGTTCGGACGATGTGGAACCGTCGCCAAGGTGACGCCGAAGCTGCATACTCCGCCGCGCAAAAGAGAATCGAGGTCGCACGGTTTCACAACGACAGACTCATCACTCTTCGCCTAGATGAGGAGATCGATCAGGAGACCTATCGTCGGAGGGCCGAGGTGCTTCGGCGTGAAATAGCGGACGCTGAACGGGAACTGAGAAGCACGGAGGCGGGATTTCTCGATCTGGAAGGCGTTCTCGCATTCGCTAGGAAGATCGTCACCAGTCCGGCGAGGCTTTGGATAGAGTCCTCCCTCAATCAACGCCAGAGGCTCCAGAAGGCTTTTTTCCCAGACGGTCTCGTCTATGGAAAATGCGGATTTGGAACCGCGCCAATATCCTCGTTTTTCAGTCTCTTAGGTGGTTTTGTTGATTGCGAATCTCGTTTGGCGTCCCCGACGGGATTTGAACCCGTGTTATCGCCGTGAAAGGGCGGTGTCCTGGGCCGGGCTAGACGACGGGGACGCTGATCGCAGGGGCCTTATTCAGGCTCAACCGCGGAGCAAGCCACTTCTGACTTTAACGGGGGGTGGAGGCAAAGTCAAAGGTCAGGACACAGGCTATAGAGCGAAAGCCACGGGCCACCCCTCTTGGCTCACGGCGAGCAGATACGGCGGCAGGGTTACGAGTAGTAGTGCAGGGTTGGGCTGTCTTCGGAGACGGGCAGCGTTGCCGGATCGGAATGCGAGCGCCAGGCCGGGTCGCGGCGGGTTTCGAAGCGAAGGCGGCGTTCAAAGAAGCGCACCAGAAGGACGATCAGGAGCGCAAAAGGCGGACCCAGAATCCAGCCGATCAGACGCTTGATGCCAGTGAGCATTGACCCTCTCCGCATCCGGGGGACGGACACGACTGACTGCAGAAGTAGCACAGCAACATGAAACGCTGAGCAATATGCGGTCATTCCTGAGGCAGGTAGCTGGGTGGGCAACAGCGGCTGCGGGGTGGAGAGCTTACGGATTGCGAGCAGCCTGACACCTGGTACTTTGGCGTCATTTGCTGTCTCGGTTCCCACGGTGAAAAGACAAATCACGCCGGATATAATCAAACTTTCAGAGCTGAAAGGAGACGGCAGTCGCATGCCCATCCAGCCAACCGCCAAAATCTGGCACAACGGCACCCTGATCCCCTGGGACAAGGCGCAGATCCACGTGATGAGTCACGTGGTCCACTACGGGTCTTCGGTTTTCGAAGGCATTCGCTGCTACGCGCAGCCGGAAGGGGCGGCGGTGTTTCGGCTGCCCGAACATATGCAGCGGCTGCTGGATTCGGGACGCATTTATCGGATGGCGCTGCCCTGGTCGCTGGACCAGCTGTGCTCGGCGGTGGTGGAGCTGGTGGAGGCGAATGGGATTGCGCCGTGCTACGTCCGGCCGATTGCGCTGCGCGGCTACGGCGAGGCGGGCGTCAACCCGAAGGGCTGTCCGATTGAGGTGTACGTCATCAATTATCCGTGGGGGAAGTATGTGGCCGGCGATGCGGCGGATGTGTGCATCTCGTCATGGAGCCGGCTGGCGCCGAACACCATGCCATCGCTGGCGAAGACGGGCGCGAACTACGCCAATTCGCAGCTGATCCGGATGGAAGCGGATGCGAACGGGTATGCGGAGGGGATTGCACTGGACGTGCACGGATACCTGTCGGAGGGATCGGGTGAGAATCTGTTTCTGGTACGCAACGGGGTGTTGTACACGACGCCGCTGGCGAATTCGGTGCTGTCGGGGATCACGCGCGACTCGGTGCTGACGCTGGCGCGGCACTTCGGTATTCCGGTGGTGGAGCAGGCGCTGCCGCGGGAGATGATCTACATCGCGGACGAGGTGTTCTTCACGGGGACCGCGGCGGAAGTGACGCCGATCCGATCGGTGGATCGGATTCAGGTGGCCGATGGGGAGCCGGGGCCGATCACCAAGCAACTGCGGGATGAGTATATGGGGATTGCGAACGGACTGAAGCCGGATCGGTTCGGTTGGCTGACGCCGGTGCGGGTGACGGCGGAGCAGCCGGTGACGGCGTAGGATGTGCCCCACTCGAAGCCGGATGGTGGCGCGGCATTGCTCAATGCAGAGGTTTGAGGGGGTTGACCCCTCGGGATGTTGTTGATTCCATGGCCAGAGGTTTTGGCTGGACCCCTGGTGTTGACGCATTGATTAACATCAGCCGTCGGCGGTTCGCAGTCGGCGGTCCGTGGGAAGGCCGGCGTTCCGCGCTCGGCGCCGTCCTCTGTTTCCTGGGCAGGTGTTGCCGGTTTCGGTGTCTCCGCAAAAAAAACAAATTGACGGGGTCGACCCCTCCGGAAGTTGCTGATTCCATTACCAGAGATTTTTGCCGGACCCCCTGGTATTTACGCATGGGTTAACGGGGTTCGGCGCACCGCGATGTTGATGGCGGGAGTTGCAAGTCGCGCGACGTGTAGATTCTCAAAGAGCCAGCTGATTCTGGCCTGGGCCAGGTGAGGGTACACCGTACAGGTGGAGTATCCGCCGATCGAAGCGCCGGCTCGCTGGAAGATGCTCTGCAAAGCAAGAGCTCTGTAGGCGAGGATGGCGGACAGAACTTTCCCTTGTTCTTAGGTTAGGAATATACGAAGGGCTAAGCAAGTGCATTCGGCCGGGCATTGGGTACGAAGGTCATGGGCGGCACGGCTTGAAGCCGTGCCGTTGATGCCAGAAAGGAAGCAGGCGTTTTGGCTCGATTCAGGTTCGGCCGGGAGGAATAACCGGACGGTGACATATGTCACATGCGGGGTGAAGGGCGGACTGCTTACAATAAGGTCATCATGAAGAGCGGGAACAAGCAGACAGTGCGGATTGCGATTGCGGTGGTGGTGATTGTGGGAGCGATTTCGTATCTCGCGGTGACCGGCGTGGAGGCCAACAAGAGCTACTACGTCACGATTCAGGAACTGCAGTCGATGGGCGGGAAGGCCTACACGCGCAATCTGCGGGTGGCGGGGAGCGTGGCGCCGGGGACCATCGTGCGGGACGGGTCGCACGCGCAGTTCACGCTGGTGGAGCTGGATCGGAAGCTGAAGGTTTCGTATACCGGCGAAGAGCCGCCGCCGGACACGTTCAAGGACAACAGCCAGGCGCTGGCGATTGGGACGTTTGGGCGAGATGGGGTGTTCCACGCGACGCAGCTGCAGGCGAAATGCGCTTCGAAGTATGCTCCCGCACAACCGGGGCAGAAGACGGCGGGGGCGACCCAGAATACCGCGATGGCGGCGCCGGCGACGGGCGGGCAATAAAAGACAGCGATCAGCGTGCAGCGTACAGCGTTCAGAAAAACCTGAACCGCTGGAAGCGGGAGAAGTGTGTCCCCCGATGGGGTGGGAGTAGACTGCGCAGGAACAGACCATGAGCAGCATCATCGCGGAGTTCGACGAGGTATCGAAGCTGTACGGCACATTCGCGGCGTTGCGCAAAGTGTCTGTGCAGTTCGAGCGCGGGCGATGCTATCTGGTGCTGGGGCCGAACGGGGCGGGGAAGTCGACGCTGCTGCGTACGCTGGCTGGATTGCTGAAGCCGAGCTACGGGAAGGTGCGGGTGTTTGGGGCGGGTGGTGAGGCAGAGGATCCGATGGAGGCGCGAGAGCGGATCGGATACATGAGCCACGCCACGATGCTGTACGACGAGTTTTCCGGCGTCGAGAACCTCCGGTATTTTGCGAGCCTGTATCGGGGACGGGATTGTGTGGCGCCGGCGGAGGCGCTGCGGAGTGTAGGGCTGGATCCGGAGCTGACGCGGCCGGTGGGGCAGTATTCGCAGGGGATGAAGCAGCGGGCGTCGCTGGCGCGGGTGCTGATTTCGCGTCCTGAGCTGCTGCTGCTGGACGAGCCCTTTTCGAATATGGATATCGCGAGCGCGCATCAGATGCTGCGGCTGCTGGAGACATTTCGCACGGAGCAGCGGGCGATTTTGCTGACCACGCATCAACGGGAGCTGGCCGAGCCGCTGGCGGATTTTGTGTTGACGCTGGAGGCGGGAACGGTGGCGTCGCTTGAGGACGGACCGTACGCGAAGAGTGGGGCGTTGGGTTTGGCCGCGTCGGCGGCGGGGGCTGCGCGATGACGAAGGCTCCGACGAAGACCAACGCGGCACGCATTCTCGATGGGTTGGGGATTCAGTACGAGATTCGCGAGTATGAGGTTAATCCGGAGGAATTTTCGGCCTTGGTTGTGGCGGAGAAAATTGGGCTGCCAGCGGAGCAGGTGTTCAAGACGCTGCTGTGCGTAACGCATGAGCGCGAATATATTTTTGCCGTGGTGCCGGGAGATACGGAACTCGACTTCAAGAAGTTGGCTGCGGCGGTGGGGACGCGGAAGACGGAGATGGTTTCGCTGAAAGACGTGCAGCCGCTGACAGGCTATGTGCGCGGCGGCGTGACGGTGTTTGGAGCGAAGAAGGATTTCCCCGTTTTCGTGGATGAGACGTTGGCGTTGTTCGATGCGGTGTCGGTGTCGGCGGGGACGCGGGGTGTGCAGGTGGTGCTGAGTCCGGCGGATTATTTGCGGGCGTCGAAGGCGACCGCAGCAGATCTGACCAAAACCGGGCACCGGGAACCGGGCGCCGGGCACGGTGGACAGGATGCGGCAGGTTCGACGGCAAAGAAGGATTTCGCATGAAGGCCGCCTATTTTCTGACGCATTTGAAGAAGGATCTGCGGCTGGAGTGGCGGTCGAAGGATGCGATCAACTCGATGCTGTTTTTCGCGCTGCTGGTGGTGGTGCTGTTCAGCCTGGCATTCGATCCGACGCGGGCGGTGAGCCGGCAGATTGCGGGCGGGATTTTGTGCGTGGCGGCGATGTTTGCCGCGGTGAGCGCGCTGAATCAGGCGTGGGCGCGGGAACTGCGGAACCAGGTGCTGGACGCGTTGCGGATGACGCCGGCGCCCGGGGCGTCGTTATTTCTGGGAAAGACACTGGCGAATTTTCTGTTTGTGTCGGTGGTGGAGCTGGTGCTGGCACCGGTGTTCGTGATGTTTTACAACCTGCATGCGCTGGGGAATGGGTGGCTGCTGTTGGTGGTGCTGCCGCTGGGGACCTGGGCGCTGATCGTGAATGGAGTTTTCTTTGCGGCGCTGTCGATTCGTACGCGGAACCGGGAATTGTTGCTGCCGTTGATCCTATTTCCCATTTTTATTCCGGCGTTGT
>Ga0210398_10000782_pt1 | contig 35172 bp, 36 predicted proteins | sample IncBWC4OmetaG_FD_161047 | JGI IMG/M metagenome (GOLD analysis project Ga0210398, IMG submission 161047) | Forest soil microbial communities from Barre Woods Harvard Forest LTER site, Petersham, Massachusetts, United States - Inc-BW-C-4-O | ecosystem: Environmental > Terrestrial > Soil >... | reverse complement strand
CGGCATCCGCCAGCCATCGTCGCGATCAACCAAACCCATCTCCAACCCCCTATGTCCGATCAATAGATCGACCCAGGAATTCGCCAGAGCCAGGCCAGAATCCTCCCTATGGGGATAAGCCCTTAGCGGTTTCGAGTTGCCGCCGAGCCCGATCGCGGTTGCCCAGATAGAAGTGGCATTCGTTCCCGCAGCCGACGAGCCCGGTCGCGTCGTGCCCCTTGGAGGATTCGATCGCGGCGCGCTTTTCGCGTTCGAATTCGCCCCGCAACCGCTCCACGTTTTCCCGGACGCTCGCGAGGCCGTTTTCCCGGCGTTCGATCTCCTGCTGCCCCCGAGCCGCCGGGCTGTCGGAGCTCGACGCGAACTCCTTCTCTTCCTTGGCGTGTTCGCCCTGCTGCTGACGCCTGATCTGCTTGTGGAACACGGCCGCGTTCAGCTGCTCGGTGACCACGAGCGCCATCAGCACCGCCAGAATCACGCGTGCGGCAATCAGGCTCTTGCGTACCGGGCGAACCGGATTGGAGTGAGCCTCCAGGAGCGCGCTGAGCGCCTTCTTCCCCTCTCCCTCCGGGACGCCGATATGCGCGAGGTTGGCGTTGGTAGTTCCGAGAATCCCACGATCGAAGCTGACCACGCCGCTCGCCACCAGCAGAGCGCCGCCCAGACACGCGACTATGGACCCCGACACGATGCCTTGCCCGAACGCGAACGTGCCGACAGCGGCGTACACGAAATAGAAGCCGAGCGCGCTCGCGATGCGCATCCACCGCGACCGGTCGGCATGGCAGGCGATGTCGCGCGGATCGCAGTTGGCCCAGCGGTAGAAAACGCGTCGCATCCGCGAGCTCGGCAGCGGCGGGCCGAATCGAGCATGGAGTTCGTGCGGCGGCTGCGTCCCGTCCGGATCTTCAAATGGCCGTCCCGGCCCTGTGTTAGCGTCGTCCCTCAATCTACCCCTCCCCAAAAAAGGTGTGGATTGACAAGCAGAGGAGGGTCGATCTCACGAGGATCGACCCTCCCGCACTTTCATCGTCGAAATCTCTTGCGATTTGCGATCCGGGCCTCCGAGCATCGTGGCCCGACCCGGATTCCGACCTCTCCGTTCATCCAGCTCCCCGACAACCTCGCCCCGACCCCGACCCGACCCCGACCCCGATTCTGACCCCGATTCCGGGCGGCGCGACCAGGACGCATCCTCCCAGACTCCGGGCGCCATTCCCAGATCGCGAGGCAACGATCACGCCCGCGTGTCGGGCGTGATCGATTGCGTCGAAGTTTCGACAATTCGCGGCGTATTCGTGCGCTATATGATCGCGCCCGTGCAAGAAGCCGATAACCACCTGGACACAATTGACGAGAGGCTCCTGCGAGAGCTAGCCGAGGATGCCCGTATGAGCGCGGTGGAGCTCGGCCAAAAGGTCGGACTGTCCGACTCGGCGGTGCGCCGGCGTCTGAAACGGCTCCAGCAGGACCACATCCTCAAGTACACGATCGTGCGTAACCGCAAGCGGACCTTCGCCGAAGCCTACGTCGAGCTGATCTTCGAGGCCAAAACGGATGTGCTCGCGTTCGTGACGAGAGTCGTCGGCCTGCCCGAGGTCCGCGAGGCCGCCCAGATCGCAGGGCGGCCGGACGCCCTGCTGCGAGTGCGGGCCGAGAGCAACGACCGCATCGGCGTGCTTGTCAACGAAATCCGCGACTTCCCGGAGGTCTCCAACACCAAGACCCTGGCCGTGCTGCATCGCGAGCGGCACATCTGGGGCGCGCGCAGTGCGATCTAGCTCGCGACCGCCTCGGCGGCGCGCCCGGTAGACGGCGACACCACCGTACCTGGAGTCCTCGGTCGATGCCCCCAGGCGACGTGCCCTCGTTTCCCGGCGAGCTCCCTTCGGGAACGCTGCTCGACGGACGCTACGAGATAGCGCACACGCTGGGCCGCGGAGGGTTCGCCTTCACCTACAAGGCCCACGACCGGCGCACCGGGGAAACGGTCGCGATCAAGGAGGTCTTCCCGACGAACTGCAAGCGCACGGGACGGAAGGTCGAACCGCTCACCCCGGAGGCCGCCGAGGTGCTCGAGCACAGCCCCAGGTGGCTGCACAACGAGGCCGCGCGGCTTCGTGAATTCAACGCTCCGAGCATCGTCAAAGTGCGCGCGACGTTCGAGGAGCACGAGACCGTTTACGCGGTGATGGAGTTCATCGACGGGGACAACCTGGAGCAGGAGGCGAGAGCCGCCGGCGGCCGGCTCTCGCCGTCGCAGGCAACCAGCCGCCTACGGAGGATCCTGCACGCGCTGAAAGTGGTGCACGACAAAAACGTCCTGCACCGAGACCTCAAGCCCAGCAACGTGATGCGCGCGACCGACGGGCGCATCGTGCTGATCGACTTCGGAGCAGCCCGAGAGGACAACCCCTCCTCGCACGCGGCATCGACGATGATGTACACCCCCGGCTACGCAGCCCCGGAGCAGCGAACGCCGGGCACACGCAAGACGTTCGCGACCGACCTGTTCGCCGTCGGGGCGATCGGGTTTCGCCTGCTCACCGGCGAACCCCCGGTGGGCGCTCACACGCATGATCGAGACATGAAGGCCCTGATCGACGCGGGCCACTCGGCGCTGGTCCGGACGATCGGCTGGGCCTTGGAGCACGACTCCGGTCACCGCCCCAGGAACGCGGCGATGATGCTCGACGCGCTCGACGGCATCAAGCGCGCGGGACGCGGCATCTTCGACGGTCCGCGACGGCGCATACCCCGACCGCCATCCCCGCGACCGCCGCGCCCCGTCCCGAAACCACGGCGCGACCCGTGGTTCCCGAGACGCAAGCCCGAGGAACTGAGCGGCGAGGCGCGCCGCCTCGCGGCCGGAGCACGGTGGCCGGTAGCCCTACTGGCGGCCACACCCGCTTTGATCCTGCCGTTCCTGACGGGCGTCGTATACCTCGCGGCGATCGCGCTGCTCGTGATTCTGAGCGCCCTGCGCAACGAGCTTCGAGCGCTCGGCAACCGGCGACTGACCAGCGCGAGCGCCCTGTTCCTCCTGCCGCGGCTGGTGAGGCGACTGCTCGGATTGCTGGTCGCCGGCGTGTTCCTGCTGGGCCTCGGACTGCTCTTCATCGCCGTGCTGGCCGGGATCGGAGCGGCAATCGCCGCGGCATATTCGGCGGTGGATGTGCTCCTGCACGGCCAGCAGCTGGACCATGCCTCGTTCATGCCCGGCTTCCGCCTGGCGCTCCCGCGGACGATCGTGTCGGTGCCCGTCGTGCTGCTGCTCGCCTCGCGCATGAACGGCGAGAGAGCGCTGGTCGGGCGCGTCGCGACAGCCGCGGCCGGCGTGACGGAGGCATCCGTCGCAACGCTGTGGGTGCTCGGCGTGGGGGTACCGACGCTGGTGGTACTGCTCGCCTCGTGTCACACGTGGGCGCCGTTCGGCGATTACGAGCAGGCACTCCTGTGGATCGAGGCGCACGTGCCGCTCGTCGCCGACGTCGACAACGCGATCGCACGCGTCAGCATCGAAAGCCAGATCCACGAAGCCGTCGACTGCTCCAGCGCAACCCGGCACTACGGCTACGAAATCGACCACGTCGGCAAACGATCGTTCCTCGTGAGCGTGGATCTCGACCATCGCGCAGTCGAGCAACTGGCGCAAGAACACGCGACCGCCGAAGCGGGCAACGCGGAAGGCCAGGTCGCGATCGCGGCAGAGGTGCTGGGGCGCCTGGACGCGACGCTGTCTGCGCGCGTGCGTGCGATCACGCTCGTCGAGGGCAACGTGGCCAATCGATCGAGCGGAAACGTGTCGCTCTCACGTCAGGTGCTGAAGATGGTGCTGCCACGGCCATATGGCCCCGTCACGAACGGCACCGCCGCGGGGGCGCTGGCGGCAACGAGCGTGCTGTACGCCGACCCGACGCTCCGGGCGGCGGCGCAGCGCCTGGACGAAGAACGACAGCGCGTCTCTGCGCTCGGCCTCTGCGGCTAGACGACGGCTCGCCCGCCGACCGGCCGGCGGGCGACAACGGTTTGCTCGTCGTACGCAAACCGCGCCGCGATGGAGCCGCCGAACGAGACCATGTCGCCATCGCAGAGCGTGTACAAGCCGTCGGTGTCGCGCCCGCCGACCCGTGTGCCGTTGCGAGAGCCGAGGTCTTCGAGCTTGGCGACCCCGCGCTGGACGCGGACACGTGCATGGTGGCGGGACACGCGGCTGTCGGACAGCCGTATGTCGCAGCTGTCGTCGCGACCGATCGTCATTCCGTCGCGCAGTGCGACGGTGTGCCCATCGACCCACAGTAGCGCCGTGCGCCCACGCAATGCCGCTGCCGCCCGCGTGTTCATGACCTCGGTCGCGTCCTCGATCCCTCCGGCCGGCCAGCGCCTGGGCTCGCTGCGACCCCCGCGTGCGCGCCTGAGCTCACGGGCGAGCCCTTCCAAGCGTTCCGCCGTCCACGCCCGCACGGGCGGAACGTAGCGCACGATCAGCACGACGAGCACAGCCAAAACGATCAGTTTCAACACGGGAGCCTCCAGTCGGTCGTTACCGCAACGAGTATGGCCGCGCTCGCCCCGCTTGAACACCGGTGCCGCTACCGGTTCGACCCGCTCGGCCGCTCCCAAACCCCGATCCCGAGCTGGATCGCACGGTTGGCCAGACGCAGCCTCATGCCCTCGCCAGGCAGAACGCCAAGAGCTTCGGCGGCTCCGCGCAGGTGCTCGCCCAGCGTCGAAGGCACGATCCCCAGCCCCGCGCAGAGATCCGCCCTGCTGGCCGGCTCGGGGCGACCGCGCTGGGTCATCGGCTCGCACAGCCACCACAGGACCTCGAGCCGGCGCCTGGGCAGGTCGGCGAGCGTCACGCCCTCGCCATCGCGCACGGCGACCGTCGCTTCGCCGTTCATCGGCAGGCGAATGAGCACCCACTCGACGCCACACCGAAGCGCGCTTCCATCCTTCAGGCGAACCCGGCGGTGGACCCTCACCCCGTTCAGGAAAGTGCCGTTGAGCGAGCCGCTGTCGTTGACGTAGACGTCGGCGGGCGAGGCGACCTCGATGACCGCGTGCGACGACGACACCGTCCGGTCGCGCAGCCGAACCGTCGCGGTTCCCGCCCGCCCGATCAGATGCGGCTCAACGGAGACCTCGAGCGACACCATCTTCAGCTCATCTGAGGACCGCCACACCGCTACCGGCAAGCCTTCCCGCACCTTGGCGTCGACACGACGTTGATCGAAGCGCGCGAGGTCGAGCATCAGATCGAGAGGAGCTCCGCCAGGGTGCGGCCGCTGAGCACTGAGCCGGGTTGATCGGCGACCGCGTCCGAACCCGGCCGCGCGTGCTCGTCGCGGCGCTTGATCAGCAGCCACTGCGCCTTCGGCGCGGGCGGACCGGTGCGCTGCAGCGCGAAGCCGCCGTGCAGCTTGCGACCGTGCAGCACGAACACGGCGTGACCGCGCTCCAGCGCCTGCGGCCACGGCACACGCCCACCCTGCTCGTAGGCGCCGCGGTCCCACACGATCACCCCTCCCCCATCGGTCGCCCCCTCGAAGTCGTTGTGCGCAAGCTCGTGGTCGGGCACCTGCACCGCCAACCGCTTGACGGCCGGGTCGAGCGAAGGTCCCTTGGGCACCGCCCACGAGCGCATCGCCCCATCGACCTCCAACCGCAGATCGAAGTGGTGAGCCTGCGCCTGGTGCTCCTGCACGACGAACACCCCCGCGCTGACGCCGCGCACGGCGAACTGCTCGTGGCCCTCCACCGCCACCGGGTCGATCGCCACCCGCTCCACCCCCGCCGCCCTCGGACCTTCGCGCAGGAACGCCGCCAGCCGCTCCACCGCGTCCCCCGATCCCTCCGCGTGCACGTGGACGTCGCCGTCGTCACCGTTGCGCACCCACCCCTTGATCCCCATATCCCTTGCCCGCGCCACGGTGGCGGCGCGGAACCCCACGCCCTGCACGGTGCCGTGCACGGTGGCGCGGATCGCGGTGCTGGTGGTGTCCTGTCGGTCGCCTGAGGGCATCGCCACACGACGTATACCGCAGCTCGGCCCGGGCGGCACACATGAGAAGGGGCCGCCGTTCGGCGGTTTCCCAAACTCGTCTGCGGTGTTGCTCGGAGCGTGCCGACATCCCCGGGTGGCACACTGAGCGGCACATGTGCCGCTGGCTCGCCTACACCGGCTCCCCGATCACGCTCTCCAAGGCGCTGTACGCGCCGGCGCACTCGTTGATCGACCAGAGCCTGCACGCCCGCCTCGGCGCGGAGCCGACCAACGGCGACGGGTTTGGGATCGGCTGGTATGACGCCACGCCGCAGCCTGGCGTGTTTCGCAGCATCGAGCCGGCGTGGAACGACCGCAACCTGCACGAGCTGGCCAACCACGTGGAGTCGGCGCACTTTTTCGCCCACGTGCGCGCCGCGATCGGCTCACCGGTGCAGCAAACCAACTGCCACCCCTTCCGCCACGAGCGCTGGTTGTGGATGCACAACGGGCTGATCGCCGAGTTCGCCACGCTCAAGCGCGAGCTGGCGTTTGCGGTGGAGCCTTCGCTCTACCCGGCAATCGAGGGCGGCACCGACTCGGAGGTGCTGTTCCATCTGGCGCTCACCTTCGGCCTCACCGACGATCCTCCCACCGCGGTGGCACGCGCAATCGGGTTGGTGGAGGCTACGGCTCGCGCGCACGGTGTGGAGCACCCGTTCCAGGGCACGCTCGCCACCACCGACGGCGAGCGCATGTGGGTGTTCCGCTACTCAAGTGTTCACAACTCGCGTTCGCTGTACTACACCGCCGACATACCCACCCTGCGGGCGCTCTACCCCAAGGCGCACATCCTCCAGGAGCTGTCGCCCGACGCGCGGCTGGTGGTGTCGGAGCCGATCGGCGACCTGCCGGGCGCTTGGCGGGAGATGCCCGAGTCAAGCTACGCCGTGATCGCCGCCGGGCGCGACGACGTGTTTCCGTTCGCGCCCGCGCCCCCGGGATAGCCAAACCAGGCCCGACCATTGGCGCCGCACCCAACAAGACAGTGGCGTCGGCCGGGCACTCGACCCGTTTGCGCTGCCGAGTAGCGGGTAACCCCAGCAGGATGAGTCCGGCTGGCACGGAGCCCGCGACTAGACAGCGACGCGGTGGCATTCGCCACGAGCGCAACGGCGTCAAGGCGCGCCACGCGGTTGACGAGGCCACCTCACGCGACCTTTTCGTCGCCTGGCAGCGCCACGGCGACCAGCGTGCACGCGAGCAGCTGATCGAGCGCTACACGCCTCTCGCCCGAAGCTTGGCGCGGCGCTACATGCGCAGCTCGGAGCCGCTGGAGGACCTCATGCAGATCGCTTCGCTGGGGCTTCTGCGAGCCGTGGATCGCTACGACGCCGATCGCGGGCATCCGTTCCCGGTGTTCGCCGTGCCCACGATCCTCGGGGAACTGCGCCGGCACTTCCGCGATGCGGGGTGGGCGGTGCACGTGCCGCGGGCTGCCAAAGAGCGGGCTCGCGAAGTCCGCGACGCCGCCGAGCTGTTGCTCAGCGCGCATGGCCGTAGCCCCACCGTCAACCAACTCGCGGAGTATTTGGAGCTCAACGTGGAGCAGGTGCTGGATGGGATGGCGGCCATGGAGGCATACGAAACCTGCTCGCTGGATGCGCCACGGCTAAGCGAGGATGGAACGGGTCGCAGTTATGCGGAAACCATCGGCGACGACGACGAGCGTTTCGAGCTGGTCGAGTGCGATATGACGCTGCGCACCGCGCTCGCGGAGATTTCGCCGCGCGATCAGGCGATTTTGCGAATGCGGTTCGTGGAGGACCTCACGCAGTCGCAGATCGCGAGGCGGGCGGGAATCTCGCAGATGCAGGTGTCCCGGCTGCTGCGACAGTCGCTGGAGCGACTCAAGCTGCTGACACAGACCGTCGCCGACGCGCCATAGTCAACCGCGCCGCCGTCGTGGTCTACGCTGGTCGTCGATCGCCCTGCGGAAAGCGGGTGTCGGATTGATCGCGATGAACGCATCGGTGACCGCCGCACATCTTCGGCTGGAACTGTCCAGCAGAGCCGACAACGTGCCGCTCGTGCGCCAGGTGCTGGCCGGCGTGGCCGATGTGACCAGCCTGCCGTCCGCGGATTTGAGCGACATCGGAACGGCCACGACCGAGGCGTGCAACAACGTTGCGATGCACGCCTACGCCGGCGGCGAAGGGCCCCTGGAGGTGGAGTTGCTGGTCGACGGTTCATCGATGGCCGTCACCGTGCGCGACCGCGGCGTCGGCCTGGCGATCGGCCTCCCTCGGTCCGGCTTCCCACCCGACGTCGACGGCGAGCTCAGCGGGATCGGCGTGCTCGCCATTCTGGCGCTGGCGAGGAGCGTGAGGTGGAGCGCGCCCGACGGCGGCGGCACCGCTGTGGAGATGGCTTTCTCCACCGGCCTGCCAACCTCTGCGGAGGCCAGCTCCATCCGCCGCTCCTTGGCACCCCTGGCGATCGCGCCCGCACAGCTCGCCGACACGGTCGAGGTGGAGATGGCGCCGCTCGCGGTGGCCCGCGGCGTGCTGCCGCGGCTGCTGCGTGCTGTCGCAACGCGCGCCCACTTCTCGATCGACAGGCACAGCGACGCGCAACGGGTCGGCACGGCCCTGCTGGCGGACGATTCGATCTGGGACGCGGCGGGCGGCGTCCAGGCCCGTCTGGCGGTGGTGGACAGCGCAACGCTTGAAGTCGCGATCGGCCCACTCGACGCCCACGAGGCCCGGCGGACCGCCGATGCGGCGCGCGCGGTTGACTCGGGGCTCGATACTTCCATAATGCCTTTCAGTCGCGGGGAGCGACTCGTCGTGCGCATGGGGCGCGCGCGACCGTAAACAAGCCAGGACGACGAAGGGGCCATGTTCGTAGAGATCGGCACTGAAGCCGCACCACCTCACGGCGGTTGCTGGCGCCGACAGACATCCGCACGACGACATCGCGCTCGTCGGCCTCCGACTGGCGGGCACCAGCGCTGGGATAAGATCGAACGAAGGATGAGCGCCTACGAGCAGCTGCGGATCGCCACGCGACGGGGGACCGATCGTCTGATTTTCGAGCTGGACGGGGAATTGGACATGGTCACATCGCCGCGGCTGCAGGATGCCGTGAGCGGGGCCGATCTCGAGGGAGCGAATGCGGTCGTGATCGACCTGCGGGGCGTCAGCTTCATGGACTCCACCGGCCTGAAAGCGATCTTCGCGGCGCGCACCGCGGTGCAGGAGCAGGGCCGCCAGTTCGCTATCACCCCCGGATCGCCACAGGTGCAGCGTCTACTCACGCTCACGGGCCTCGATGAGCATCTACACACGATCGACACGCCCGACGCGGCCACCACGTAGCGTCTCAGCACCCACCGCAGTCGATCGTCGACCGAAGCGAGCCGTCGTACGCCGAGGCCGGGGCCAGATCGTTTAGGGTGGCGGGGAGTCGCGTCGTGACATCCGATCAGGCCACAGCAGACCCCGGGGAGCACCCGTGGGAGCACCCGCGGCCGGTTGCCGTGTCGGACCCGCCGCCGCGCTTCGACGAGTGGCGTATGGAGCTGCATGGGCGCCGCGTGGTCTACCGGATCGCCGGCAGCGGCCCGCCGGTGGTGCTGATCCACGGCATGCTCAACTCCTCCAGCCACTGGCGCGCAGTGGCGCTCAACCTCGCGCGCCAGCACACCGTGATCGCGCCGGATCTGATCGGCCACGGCGACTCCACGGCGCCGCGCGGCGATTACTCGCTGGGGGCGCACGCCGCCAGCATCCGCGACCTGCTGGCCGCATTGGATATCGAACGCGCGAGCATCGTCGGGCACTCGCTCGGGGGCGGCGTGGCGATGCAGTTCTTCTACCAGTTCCCCCAGCGCACCGCGCGATTGGTGCTGGTGTCCTCAGGCGGCCTCGGCCACGAGGTCAGCCCGGTGCTGCGCACCGCCGCACTGCCCGGCATGTCGGGGCTGCTGGCGCTGACGATCAACCGGCGGCCGCTCCGCTGGTTGAGCGACGCCGGACAGCGCCTGAGCCGGCGCGAGGTGCGCGTGGGTGTGTACGTGCAGGCGCTGGCGCGGGCGTTGCGCCCGTTGGAGAACGCCGAAGCGCGCCACGCCTTCCTGCAGACGCTGCGCGCCGTGATCGACGTCCACGGCCAGCGGGTCGGCGCGACCGACCGCCTGTACCTGCTGGAGTCGATGCCGACACTGATCGTGTGGGGCGAGCGCGACAACACGATCCCGCTACTGCATGGACGCCGGGCGCACGCGGCGATCCCCAACAGCCGCCTGCACACGCTACCCCGCGCCGCGCACTTTCCCCATCTCGAAGACCCCGACGCGCTCGCTGAGGCGCTGCGCGAGTTCATCGCCCACACCCGCCCCGCCGCGCTCGACGACGCCGACTGGGGCGCAATGCTCACTAGGCGCTCGGCTCCCCGGCGCGTCGGCGACGCCGCCGCGTAGCGCCGGGAAACCTTCTCCGCTCAAGCGCGTACGACGATGCCGCGGGTGAGCGTCACCGCCGCGCCGTGTTGGGGGGTGAGCGTGATCTTCACCGTCAACGCCAGATGCCGGCGGCGGCGCAGCGCGGCTTTGCCTTTGGCGTTGAGGGGCACCGAGAAGGACACGCCGCCCGCCTTCAACGACGAGCGCACCAACCGCCCCACGCGCACCCGCCGCGAGTGCCCCGCCCTGGCTGGCGAGACGCCGGTGGCGAACAGGCCGACTTCCAGCCGCCCGCCGGAGCCGGCCTGGGACACCTCGATCGACCCGTGCACCGTCGATCCGTGCTGGCTGACGGCGAGCTCGAGCGCCCTGGCTCCTCCTTCCAAAGGCGATCCGTGGCCGGATTCGCTCGGCGGCGTGGGGGTGGTCGTCGTGGGGGTGGTCGGTGTCGTGGTGGGGGTCGTCGTGGAGGGAGTGGTGCCGGCGGTGGCGCTTTCCACGACAATTTCGTATTTGGTGTAGTTGTCGTATCCGTCGTTGAAGAGCGTCGAGCTTTCGAACTTGTAGGTACCAGGCTGTTCGAACTTGCACGTGCCTTCCCATTTGGTCGCGGCGCTTGCAGGCACGCCGGAGCAGGCTGGCGCGGAGCCCGTCCACGAGACGGTCGCGGCGGTGCTTGTGTTGTCGAGGAACTCGACCGTCCCACCCGTGGCGATCGTGACCTTGCTCGCGGGCGCCGGTTTCGCTCCCGAGCCGGGGGCTGCCCAACACGGCCAGTCGGGCTCGACGCAGTTTTCGTTGACTTCGAGCTTCGCTTCCGACGGGCCGGCGGCGAGGGCGGGCAGCACGGCCACCGCCGCTCCCACCAGCGCGGTGAGGGCGAGGAGCAGAAGCGTGCGTGGTTTCATCGTGCGCGACCTCATCGGAGAACCAGGCTCCGTGTGAGGGTCACCGCCGCGCCGTGTACGGGGGTGAGCACGATCTTCACGACCAGCGTCAGCCTGTGATGTCGCCGCAGCGCGCGCTTAGCCGCGGCGTCGAGCGAAACCGTGAACGACGCCTTGCCGGCGGGCGCCGAGGAGCGGACCAGCCGCCCGACGCGGGAGCCGCCAGGCCGTTTGGCCTTGGTTGGCAGGCCACCCCGGGCGAGCAATTCGACTTGCAGCCGTGCGCCGCCGTCGGCGGCGGGGATCTGCACCGTGCCGTGCACGGCGCTACCGTGCTGAGCGTTCGCCAGCGCGAGCGTCGCGAGCGGGTGGTTCCCGGCCAGCGAGGAAGATGGTTCCATCGAGCCGGGCGTCGTGGTCGTATAGGCGGCGCCGCCCGCGGCCGCCCCGCCGGAGGATTGGGTGGAGGTCGTGGCCGTCGGCGTCGTGGTTGTCGGCGTGGTTGTGGTTGGCGTGGTCGTGGTGGGAGTGGTTGTGGTTGGCGTGGTTGTGGTTGGCGTAGTCGTCGTGGGAGTGGTGGTCGGTGTCGTGGTGGGGGTTGTGCCGGTGGTGGCGCTTTCCACGACGATTTCGTATTTGGTGTAGTTGTCGTATCCGTCGTTGAAGAGCGTCGAGCTTTCGAACCTGTACGTCCCGGGCTGTTCGAACTCGCACGTACCTTCCCAGTCGGTTGAGGCGCTCGCGGGGATGCCGGAGCACATCGGCGCAGAGCTCGTCCACGAGACGGTCGCCGCGGTATTGGCGTTGTCGACGAACTTGACCGTGCCACCCGGGGCGACCGTGACCCTGCTCGCGGGCGCCGGTTTCGCCCCCGAGCCGGGGACTGCCCAACACGGCCAGTCGGGCTCGACGCAGTTTTCGTTGACTTCGAGCTTCGCTTCGGACGAGCCGGCGGCGAGCGCGGGAACGATCGCCACGGCCGCTCCGAGCACGGCTGCCACGGGTAGGTAACGCTTACGCAGCTTCACAATCTCAGCCCACCTCTCCATCGAGTACCCAGTCGGTCCCGCGTGCTCGCGGATGAAGCCGATGCACGCCCTACCCACCCAAGACTCCGGCGCGGCGCGATCCTTCCCGGCGCCGGCGCCCGGGAAGGTTGGCGACGTGGTGGCGTCTCTGGTAGAAGCACAGTCACGCGCCCGAGCACCCAACCTTCGGAGGAACGATGAAGCGAACCTACGTTTTCCTGGCCGTCGCCCTGGCAACCGCGGCGAGCGCCGCGACAGTCGCCAGCGCACAAAGGAACCCCCCATCCGCGCACGCCAGCCGCGCCGCAACGGTGCAGCTGCGCCATACGTCTATCGGCAGCATCCTCGTCAGCAGCTCGGGCCGCACGCTGTACGAGTTCACGCGGGACCGCGGCCACAAGAACAGCTGCGCGGCGATCAGGGAATGCTCAGCTGTGTGGCCGTCGCTGAAGGCGAGCGGCAAGCCGACGGCCGGGTCGGGTGTGAAGGCTTCGCTTCTGTCTTCCACCAGCGGCCATCAGGTCACCTATGCCGGCCACCCGCTCTACACCTACAGTGGCGACAGCGGCCCGGGGGAAACCTCCTACGTCGGCGCAAAGCAGTTCGGCGGCGCGTGGTACGCGATCGACGCCTCTGGGGGCGCTGTCAAGTAGGCGTTGGCGCGGCCTGCCCGGCTTACCCCTCCAACCGCGCGGCCATGGCCATGGCGCGAGCGGCGCTGCTCGACCCTGACGCTGGGCAGCGTCGCGCAATCGGTGCGCTGTAGGGTTGCCGGGGTGCCGGCCGACTGCTCCCCACCGTCCCGCGATCCGCCGCCCGGTCGGGCGCCCATGTGGCGCCTGCGTTCGCTGCTCTCGCCCGACCGGGATGCGCGGGATCTGCGCGCGCTCTACTACCGCCACTTCGGCGATCGCCGAAAGGAGCGCCAGTTGTTTTCGACCGGCGCGTTCTTTGCGACTTTCGCCACCGTGCGCGGCATCACGCATGCGATCCGCGCCGAACGGGGGCCCTTCCGGAACATCACCCCGGGTGGCCGGCACATCCACCACATGACGTTCGGGATCGCCGGCCTGCTGACGGTCGGTTACCTGTGGATGCTCGAGATCGGGACCCGTGAGGAGCGACGCTCCTCACGGGTGACCGCCACCGTGTACGGAGCGGGCGCAGCGCTGACGCTCGACGAGTTCGCGCTGTGGTTGAACCTCGAAGACGACTACTGGACCAAGCAGGGCCGCGAGAGCATCGACGCGGTCGCGCTGTTCGGATCGCTGCTGGTGCTCAGCGTCCTCGGTGGGGGCTTCTTCAAAGATCTGTTGGGCGCCCCGGGGGCGGGAGCGAGGGCGTTGTGATGAGGTCGAACACCCCTTTGGAGCGCTGCTCGCCACGGGATCCGCGCAGTTGTGCCGCATCCCCAGAAACCGCTCATAGCGACGCTGCTCGTCATCGACCGACGTAACAGATCTCTGAGCTCGCAGCGCGCGCTGGCCAGGTCTCGCGGGTGATGCGGAGGATGACGGCGGTCGTGCCGAGGCCGATGATGGGATCGAGGATCGGCGTGGCCCGCACACCGCGACCGTGCAGCCGGCGACAGCGCGGCCCTGGCATAAGCTGGCGCTCAGCTTGGCTCGGATGCGAGCTTTGCCTGCTGAACGCCGGTGGAGATTCGCACGATGTCCCACGCGAGCCCCACTCGCTCGAGGCCGTCGATCAGCCATCCACCCGGATCCAGCTGCCAGCGGGTGAGACCGTGGTGTGCGGAGGTCGGGAACGCGTGGTGGTTGTTGTGCCACGCCTCACCGAAGGTTGGTAGTGCAAGCCATGCGAGGTTGCGCGAGTAATCTCCGGTGACGAAGCGCCGCCGCCCGAAGAAGTGACACAGAGAGTTGATCGAGAAGGTCGCGTGGTGCAGGAACACGATCCGAACGGCTCCTCCCCACAGCATGCCGGTCAGGCCGCCCACCACCGACCCGGTCAGTGCGACTCCTAGCCCGAAGGGGAAGGCGAGCCCGAGAACCACCCACAGCAGGAAGGTACGATCGACCACGCGGATCATGGGGTCGGCGAGTAGATCCTTGGCGTAACGCTCGGCGCTCGCGCGATCGGCGCCGCGGAACATCCAGCCGACGTGAGCGTGGTAGAGACCCCTGAGAGCGCCTCGCCAGCCGACGCCGTGATCGGTGTGGGGACTGTGAGGATCGCCGGCAAGGTCGCTGAAGCGGTGGTGCTTGCGATGGGTCGATACCCACTCGATCAGCGGCCCCTCGACCGCCGCAGATCCGAGCACGGCAAACAGCGCGCGCAGCGGGCGACTGGTCTTGAAGCTGCGGTGGGTGAACAGGCGGTGGAAGCCGACGGTTATCCCCACTCCGGTGACGATGTAGCTGATCGCGAGGACAACCAGGTCCTGCCAACGCAGAGCACCGCCCCACGCCAGCCAAATCGCAAGGCCCAAGAAAACGACCGGTACGATGGTTACGACGATGTTGGCGAGGCGATCGACCGCCTCGTGCTCGATGACGACGGCGTCGTCGCTGAGCGGTTGCCGCGACACGGCTGTCTCCAAAAGGACACGCGTCTGCCGACCTCGACGGCCGACAGACGCGAAAGAGCCTAAACGGCTTGGACGTTGACGGCCTTGGGGCCTTTCTCGCCAGCCTCCGCCTCGTATGTGACCTTGGCGCCCTCGGCGAGCGACCGATAGCCCTCACCGACGATCGCGGTGTGATGAACGAACAGGTCCTTGGACTGGTCGTCGGGCGTTATGAACCCGAATCCCTTGTCGTCGCTGAACCACTTGACGGTTCCGGTAGCCATTGCATTTTCCTCCTGCGTTGATAGTGCTGCGAACGCGGAGATGCTTTGAGCAAAGCTACGCGCTGGCACTGCGACGTTGGGCGCTAGTCGCCCAACCCGATGGCCCCAACGGTAGCAGATCAGCGCTTGAACTGGAGGCGGACCGTGACGTGGGGGCGCGTGTGCTTGCGCTTCATCTGAGCGAGCACCTTCTTGCCCGCCTTGTCGAGATGGAGGTGCAGCATCACCGGTCCCGCGCTCTTGAGCTTGATGTTCGCCTTGGCGATGACGGTCTTCTTCGGCTTGGACTTCCCCCTTTCTTTCGCTTCCTCCTCTTTGGCTTCTTTTCCGCAGGCGTGGATGACGACGTGACTCATCCAGAATTCGCCGGCTTCGAACGAACCATTCTCGCCGACGTTGCCGTCGGGCAGGATGCTGAGCATCGGCACTTTGTCGTGCGCCACATAGCCACCCTCGGCCTGGGCGTATTCGAGCACTGCCGGAGCCCGACACATCCCAGCCACTACTGTCTGCGGGTGCGATTGGTCGAGCTGGACAGAATCACCGACGGCCACTGGCAGCAGGTGCTCGCCGGAGAGCACAAGCCGTGGGGCGGCGTCGGCGAAACGCTGCAATGGCGAGAGAAGAGCCACAACCTCGGCCTATGCGACAACGCCGGAAACCTCGTGGCGCTCGCCGGACTCGTCCTCGCCGAGGTGCGGGTGGCCGACGCGCCGCTCCAGGTAGCTGGGATCGGCGGGGTGATCGTCACTCGCTCCGCGCGCGGGCGCGGTTTTGTGCGCTTGCTGATCGAGCGGCTGCTCCCGATCGGTCATGCACTTGGAGTCGAGCGGGCCATGCTTTTCTGCATGCCGGCAAACATCGGCCTGTACGCGAAGTTTGGGTTCCAACCGATCGAGCAGCCGGTCTGGGTGGCGCAGCCCGGAGGCGTGATTGAGATGCCGCTGGGCGCCATGTGGAAGCCGCTCACCCCCGCGGCCAACTGGCCCAAGGGCAAGATTGAGTTGCTGGGTGAGCCGTTCTGATGTGCGATCGGTCAGTGGATGTGTGCGTGACCTGTCCGAGGGTGTCCGCGAGGGCCTCGATGCGGGGCAGATGCCGGCGGGTCAAGCTCTCCCCCGGAGAGCGCACGGAAACGGTCACACCCCCTGGAGCGCGTCGTGACTGACGAGGGGGACGTGGGGCTGGTGCTGGCGGGCGGTGGCGCGCGCGGAGCGTATGAGCTCGGCGTGCTGTCGGTGCTGCTGCCCTTCCTGGAGGAGCGAGGCGAGCGTCCCCGCGTGCTCGTGGGCACGAGCGTCGGCGCGATCAACGCCGCGGGTATCGCGGCGACCAGCCACCTGCCCGCCAGCCAGGCGGTCTCGCAGGAGCTCGCGCGCTGGCGCGAAGTCGACCGCGGGGCAGTGATCCGGCCCGTCCTCACCAGCCTGCCGATCAAGCTGGCACGCTACGCGGGCGAGGTGCTCTCACTGCCGGGAGTGCGCTTGACCGGCCTGCTCGACCCCTCGCCGCTGCGGCGCAATCTGGGTCGCTGGATCGACTGGTCACAGCTGCACGAGAACCTCGCCGGCGGGCCGGTGCGCCGCCTGGCGGTGGTCGCCACCGCCGCCCGCACGGGTCGCGCGGTCGCGTTCGTCGAGGGCGAGAACGGCCCGGCGCTGCCGAGCTCCCATGTCATCGACTACGTGCCGGCGAGAATCCAACAGGAGCACGTAAGCGCCTCGGCGGCGATCCCGATCCTGTTCCCGCCCGTGCGCCTGGACGAGCCGGCGGCAGCGCGCGGCTGGTACATCGACGGCGCGACCCGCCTGAACACGCCGATCAAGCCCGCGCTCGACCTCGGCGCCACGCGACTCGTCGTGATCGGCACCGGATCGATCGTCGCGGAGCCCGAAGATCCCGGCCGTCACGACGCGTCGCCCTCCCCCGACCTCGGCTCGAGCGCGATGCACCTGCTGCAGGGCGCGCTCGCCGACCCGCTGATCGAGGACCTGCGCAAGCTCGCCGAGATCAACACCTACTCCACCGGCCAGGAGAGCTCACCGGCGGCCAGGCGCCGCCGCCGCGCGCACGGCCGGCCACCCTACCGCTGTGTCCCCTACATGTTCATCGCGCCACGCACCCCGGGCGCGATCGCGAAGCTCGCAAACGACGTGTTCCACTCCCGCTACGGCGGGATCAAGGGCGTACGCTCTCCCGACCTGGCGGTGCTCGGGCGTCTGCTCGGTGGCCACAACCACGCCCACGGCGAGCTGCTCAGCTACCTGCTGTTCGACCACGAGTTCATCGACGGGCTGATCGGCATGGGCAAACGCGACGCCAACGCCTGGCTGAGCGCCGCCCCCGGCCCGGACGAACCGTGGCAGACCGAACCGCTCGACGCCTTCACTCAAACCGGACGGCCAAGCTGACCTCTCAGCCGCGGGGTGGAGATGTAGCGGCCGGGGTGCTGGAGCGCATAAGCGCGGCAGGCGTGCGCGATCGCGCGCAGCGCGTCCGCGCGGAACGGCCGAAGAGCGGCGTCGCGCGGCGCGGCGGCCAGCTCGTTGACGCTGTGGATGGACAGCCCCCGGAGCAGGCCGGCGTGCCCGTCGACGTGGTTGTAGAGCTGGTCGCCGCGCGTGCGTGAGCGCGATCCGGAAGATCGGCGCATCGAGGCGCTTGGCGGCGGCGAGGATCGGCTTCCCCGATCGGTGCCGCCACATTCGTTTGGCGTAGGCTGTCGCACGGTGAAACTGCCGCCGTTTCCGATTCCGCCCGCCGTCATGCGAAGCGCACTGACAGTGCGCCTCGGGATGTTCGAACTGGCCGACCGGATCGCGCCGCCAGAGGGGGCTCTATGGGACCTCGTGGCCGGGCAGCAGCGAACCAAGCTCGCGGGCCTGCTCGTGACCTCGGGACTCGCGGATGCGTTGGGCGAGCGCCGGCGCGACGCGCGTGATCTCGCCAGAGAGCTGGGGCTCTCCGAGGATGTGACGCGGCGTGTCCTTGGCGCCGCCGCGGCGTCCCGCCTGGTGCGCATCGACCGCGAAGGTGGAGCGCGCCTCGCGCGGCTTGGTGCGCCGCTGCGTAGCGACCATCCGCAATCGATCGCGGCATGGGCGGCCTACCAGGCGACGCGCTCTTGCGGCCTCGCCCACGCGGAGCTCGAAAACCAGTTGCGCGAGGGCGCCGAGCCGTCGGGCCGACGGCGAGCGTTTGGCATGTCGATATGGGAGTACTTTGGCGAGCACCAGGACGAAGGGGCTCGCTTCGGCGAGGCCATGCGGCAATTGACGACGATCGATGTCGGCGCGCTCGCGCGCGCGTATCCGTGGCCGCGCAAAGGCGTGATCTGCGACGTTGCCGGCGGGATCGGCACGCTGCTTGCAGCGATCCTGAAGCGCCGCCGGGGCGCGCGCGGCATCTTGCTCGATTCCCCCGACGTGCTGGCGGAGGCCGAGCATTTCCTGCGCTCGCAAGACGTCGCCAACCGGGTCGAGCGACGAGCAGGCGACCTCTTCGGCGAGCTGGACGCACGGGCTGACGTTTACATACTCAAGTGGATCCTCCACGATTGGAGCGACGACGCCTGCCGCGAGATCCTGCGCCGGCTGCGGGCGACGATGCCGGCGGGCGCGAAGGTCGTCGTGATCGATCAGCACCTCGAGCCCAATCGCCCCAGCCCGCTCAGCTCGATGACGGACCTCCTGATGCTCGTGGAGTGCGAGGGCGGCCGCGAGCGGTCGCCCGAGGAGGTGTATGGGCTGATGCGCGACGCCGACATCCAGCCCGGCCGCGTGCGCCACGCCGGCCTGCAGATGGTCGTCGAGGGCGTGGCGCGGTAGCGCGTCGCACACTGCCGAAGCGCCCTCCGATCGTGCCTACGGGATCGACTCCGGCTTTCGCGACCCCTCCGGTAACTCGATCCGGCTCACCCAGGTACGGGAGCTGTCTGTGGTCTAAGCCACACGCGGATGCGACGGGCCGGTAGGCTGCGGACGTGGCGCCCGAGCTCGTCCTGCACGTCCTGCCGCCGTCGCACCCCTGCATGACGGCGACTGCGGCGCTGCGCCTGAAGGGCTTGGAGTACGAGCGCGTCGAGTTCGCGCCGGGCCCGCACGTCGAGCAGATGCGCGCGATCTACGGCGAGGAGCGCCACACGGTCCCGGGCATGCTGGTTGACGGCGAGCCGGTGCACGGCTCGCGGGCGATTCTGGCGCGGCTGGAGGAATTGGTGCCCGAGCCGGTGCTCTATCCCAGCGACGCGGTTCGCGGGGCGGAGCGCTGGGGCGACGAGGAACTGCAGGATCTCGGCCGGCGGCTGCCGTGGGGGGCGCTGCACTTCCGCCCGGAGGCGGTGGGCACCTTCGGTGGCGTCGGCCCGCTGGACGGCGCGGGCACCGATTTCGCGATCCGCCTGGTACGCGGAACGTGGAAGTACCACGGCATCTCGGCGGCGCGGCTGCAGGAGGACCTCGCGGGCCTTCCGGAGAAGCTCGCGCACGTCGAGACGCTCGCGGCCGACGGCGTGATCGGCGGCGCGCAGCCCAACGCGGCGGACCTGCAGATCGGCGCGACGTTGCGCGTGCTGCTGACCCTCGGCGATCTATGCCCGCTGCTGACGGGCAGCGCCGGCGAGCGAATCGCGCTGGAGTGCTTCCCGGAGTACCACGGGGAGGTGCCGGCCGGCGCCTTCCCGGCCGGCTGGACGCCGGCGGCCTGAGCGCCGTCGCGGTCTCGGCGGTCCCGCACACCGAGCGCGCCCACGCGTGGGCGTGATCTTCACCGCGATCCAAGGGTTCGGAAAGGCCGACGCGACCCGAGCCTCACATCGGTCCTGCGTCTCGTTCGCGGGCTGAGGTGCCGCCGCGGGCATTGGTCGAAGACGACGTCGATAGCGCCGCACTCGGAGCCCGACCGGGATGCTCTCGCGCCTCACCCGGTGCCAATCCCCGCATCTGAACGGACCGCAAAATGGACCGCAAGGCACTCTCTGCGGTCCCTCTGCGTCCCGATCACGGACCGTCCCAGCGTGCTTCCCGGCTCTCCAATCCGGCGCGGTTGCGCCCTCCGACGTCGCGAATGCGCTCACGGACCTTCTCGGTAGACATGATCCGCAGATCGCCATCCGCAAGCTCCTCCACGAGCACCGACGAACCCGGGGCATAGCCGCGGGCCTCGAACTCCCGCGGGATCGAGATGACGTTGCTGTTGCCGACGCGACGGACCTTAACGACCTTCATGGGATCAGTATATACACGGATAGCCGAAGCGGGAAAGATCCCGCAAACGACTAGCCGGGAGCGTGAGTTCTGGGTGGGCGTTCATCGCGATTAGAGCCGATGAGCCCGTTCCAGACGGGCGCTCGTGGCCAGCCCGCCGCGGCGCGCGGCGAGCATTCTCGATATCTTGAGCATATGGATACTCCAGATATCGCAGTGGATCACGAGGTCCTTGTGATCGGCGCCGGCTTCTCGGGCATAGGGGCGGCGATCAAGCTCGACCAGGCGGGCTTCCACGACTTCGTAGTGCTCGAGGCTGGGGACGGTGTCGGGGGCGCCTGGCACTGGAACACCTATCCAGGGATCGCAGTTGACATCCCGTCGTTCAGCTATCAGTTCTCCTTCGAGAGGCGGAGCGACTGGTCGCGCGTATATGCGCCAGGCAAGGAGCTCAAGGGCTATGCTGAGCATTGCGTCGACAAGTACGGCGTGCGCGACCGCATCCGACTGAACACCAAGGTGGTCGGGGCGAGGTTCGACGAGGACGCGCACGCGTGGCACATCGAGACGGCAAACGGCGAGCAGGTCACGGCGCGATTCGTGATCGGCGCGACGGGGGTGTTCAGCCAGCCCAAACCGCCTGAGATTCCCGGCATCGAGGCCTTCGCCGGCACGACCATGCACACAGCGCGCTGGGATCACTCCGTCGACCTGCGCGGTAGGCGCGTCGGCGTGATCGGCACCGGCGCCTCGGCGATCCAGATCATCCCCGCGATCGCGCCGGAGGTCGCACGTGTCACGGTCTTTCAACGCACTCCGATCTGGTGCCTGCCCAAGCTCGACGCGCCGATGAGCCCGCTCGCCCGCCGGGTGCTCCGCTGGGTACCCGGCGCCGAGCTCGCCGCCCGCTGGGCCAGCCAGGCCTTCGTCGAGCTCACCTTCGTGCTCGCCGCGCACTTCGCCGGCATCTTCCCGAGCCTGACTGCGCGCGGCGAAGGCTCCGCGCGCAGGATGCTGCGCGAGGTCAGGGACCCCGTCGTGCGCGAGAAGCTCACGCCGCAATACTCGCTCGGGTGCAAGCGCCCGAGCTTCTCCAACGAGTACATCCCCACCTTCAACCGGGACAACGTGCTGCTCGAGACCGCCGCCATCGAGGCGATCACTCCGACGGGTGTTCGCACCGCCGAGGGGGTCGAGCATCCCGTTGACGTGCTGGTCCTCGCCACAGGATTCAAGGTGTTCGAGTCGGGGAACATACCGGCGTTTGAGATGTTCGGGACAGGTGGCGTTCATCTGGAGGAGTGGTGGGATGCCAACCGACTGCAGGCCTACGAGGGCGTGAGCGTGCCCGGCTTTCCGAACTCCTTTTCGATCCTCGGTCCCTACGGCTTCAACGGCCAGTCCTACTTCGGACTGATCGAGACCCAGATGCGCCACATCGTGCGTTGCCTAAAGCGCGCACGACGCGATGGTGCGACGCGGGTGGAGATCACGCCCGAGGCCAACCGCCGCTACTTCGAGTCGATGCTCGGGCGCCGGCACAACCAGGTCTTCTTCCGGGGTTCGTGTGGCAACGCCAACAGCTACTACTTCGACAGGCACGGCGACGCACCGTTTCGACCCAGTCTCACGCTGGAGGCGGCCTGGCGCAGCGCCCGCTTCGACCTCGACGACTACGCGTTCGCCCCGTGACCCGCCTCACGCGTGCACAATCGCAGGCACGAACGCGTGCGTTGATCGTCGACTCGGCCACCAGCCTGTTTCTGCGCAACGGCTTCCAGATCACCTCACTCGAGCAGATCGGCGAGGAGGCTGGCTTCACCCGCGGTGCGGTCTATTCCAACTTCCCCAGCAAGACCGCTATGGGGATCGCCGTGATCGATGAGCTCTACGAGCGCACGGCGCGGGACCTCCAGGACGCACTGGATGCGACCCTCGACCTCGATGAGTGGTTTGACGCGCTCGCCGCGTGGGCCGAGGGGACGATAGGCCAGCCGGAGTGGACGCGTTTGGAGATAGAGCTCGCGGCCTTCAGCGCCCACGACGAGAGCTACCGGGCCTCTATTGCCGCCCGCTACGCGCGAATTCGCGAGGGTTGGGCCGCGCTGATCAGTTCCCGGCTCGGCGAGGACTTCCCGATCGACGCTCAGGCGCTGAGCATGATCGTCCTCGCACTCGGGCTCGGGACCGGTGTTCAGCGCGCCGTCGATCCGGACCTACCTGGATCGGGTTGGGTGGAACTGCTGCGCGCGCTCGACAGATCGACTGTCCAGAGTGCCGCATGAAGGCCGTCAGCTGCAGGGACGGACAGCTGGAAGTCGTCGAGCGACCGATACCTTCACCCGAGAGGGGGCAGGTGCTGATCGACGTGCTGCGCTGTGGCATCTGCGGATCTGATCTTCACGCTCGTCACCACTGCGATGAGATGGCAGCCGTGGCTCGCGAGACGGGCTATGAGGACTTCATGCGCTCCGACCAAGACGTCGTGATGGGCCACGAGTTCTGCGGTGAGATGGTCGAGCATGGCCTCGGCTGCCGCAAGGCGGTCCCTACGGGGACAACGGTCGTCGCCGTGCCGCTGCTTCGCACCCGAGGGGCCATTCACGCCATCGGCCTGTCGACGGCGGCCCCCGGCGCCTATGCCGAGCAGATGCTCGTGCAGGAGTCTCTGACGGTTCCCGTGCCCAATGGCCTCGCACCTGAAGTCGCCGTGCTCACGGAGCCAATGGCTGTCGCCTGGCACGCCGTGCGGCGAGCTGAGCTCAAGAAGCGCACCGTCGCGATCGTCATCGGCTGCGGGCCGATCGGGCTGTCGGTGATCTGCATGCTGAAGGCCAGTGGCGTGCGCACCGTCATCGGGAGCGACTTCTCGGCGGGACGCCGTGCGCTGGCCGAGGCGTGCGGCGCCGACATCGTCGTCGACCCCGCTCACGAATCGCCACATGCCTCGGCTGAGAAGCATGGGCACCTGGTCACGGTTCCGGCTGCGCTCGACCTCGCTGTCGGCGCGATGGACAAAATGCAACGCGTGCCGGTCCCATGGCACCACCTCTGGCGCGCGGCCGAAGCGCTCGGCCTGGCCACCCCCAAGAGTCCGGTGATCTTCGAGTGCGTCGGCGTGCCCGGGGTGATCGACCAGATCATCGCGAGCGCGCCGCTGTTCTCGCGCGTCGTCGTGGTCGGCGTGTGTATGGGTGCAGACCGGCTCAGGCCGGCGATGGCGATCAATAAGGAGATCGACCTACGCTTCGTCCTTGGTTACACGCCGATCGAGTTCCGCGACACGCTGCACATGCTCGCCGAGGGAAAGGTCAATGCCGGCCCACTGGTCACGGGCGTGGTGGGGCTCGAGGGCGTTGGCAGCGCCTTCGAGTCGCTCGGCGATCCCGAGGGACACGCGAAGATCCTGGTCGACCCTAAGAGCAGCCTAGTCGCGCCTTAGATGTAAGTCCTGAGTAGGGGCGCGACGGGCGATTGTGTGCACCAGGGAGTGGGAGCCAGAGCCGTTGCTGCGAGGGGTTGCTGCACGCGTATGCCGTGACTGGGTGATTTGGGCGTACTTCGCTGCCGCTCCTGCCGCTGCCGCTGGATCTAGGGACACTACATGTCGGACACGTGATTTTGGCCCAATCGCCCGTGTTCGTGCGAACTCGTCCTGCTTGAACTTATCGGGGCGGCCGGATTCGAACCGGCGATCTCGGCTCCCCAAAAGCCGCGCGTTACCAGGCTTCGCTACGCCCCGGGACTTCCGACGTCAAGGATTCTAACGCCACTCGTCTCGCAGAAGGTTCATCCACGCCCGCGTTAGGGCGCGGAACAGCGTGTCGTTGACGACGGTGCTCAGGACGCCATGGCGGGAGCGCCAGACGCGACCGGTCAAGTGATTGCTGTTGGACTTACGCAAGAGCTTGATCGTGTCAAGAACCTCGAAGTTGGCCATCCCTTCCCGATCGGCCTCCTCCCGCGACAACCGGCACTTCCGCTGTATGGCCATGTTCCCTTGCGGCGCACGACCTCCGGCCAAACACCCCCCGGGCCGGATCCTGGGATCGGGAGGTCACGCACCCAGTAGTAGATCGTGCTCCTGGACAGAGCAAGCCGCTCGGCGAGCAGGTCGACGGTGAGCTGCCGCTCCCAGCGGCCCCTGCCCGCTGCTAAGGTCCGGCCCCGCCATGCCCGATATCGAGCCCCTGCGCGCTTTGCACTACGACCTCTCCGTGGTGGGCCCCCTCGCCGACGTGGTCGCACCGCCATACGACGTGATCGACGCGGCGCAGCGCGAAGCGCTGCTGGCCCGTTCCCCTTTCAACGTCGTGGCCGTCGACCTCCCCCGTCCCCCCGCCGCCGGCAAGGGCGGCGCCGACGGCAGCGAGGAGGCCACCGACCGCGATGCAGCCGCGGGCAGCCCTCCCGACCCCTACCGCGCGGCCGGCGAGCTGTTCGACAGCTGGCAGCTCCAAAGCGCGGTGGTGCGCGACTCCACGCCCGCCGTTTGGGCTCACACCCAGGGCTACACCGGCCCCGACGGCGTGACCCAGACCCGGCGCGGGTTTTTCTGCCGCGTGCGCGTCGAGGAGTATGGCCCCGGCCGGGTGCGCCCCCACGAGCGCACACACCCCGGGCCGAAGGAGGACCGGCTGCGGCTGACGCGGGCGACGCGGGCCAACATGTCGCCGATCTTCTCGCTCTACTCCGACCCCGCCGGCGCCGCGTGGGCGGCGCTGGAGCCGTTCACGGCGCAGCCGCCGTGGGGCGAAACAACCGACGGCGAGGGCACCGTGCACCGCCTGTGGCGGGTGACCGACGAAACCGCTGTCGCGGCGGTGCAGGCGGCAGCCGGCGGCTCGGAGCTGCTGATCGCCGACGGCCACCACCGCTATGAGACCGCACGGGCGTACGCCGAGGAGGTGGGCGGCGAGGGCGATCACCGCTACGTGCTGATGTGTTTGGTGGCGCTGGAGGACCCCGGCCTCACCGTGTTTCCCACCCACCGCCTGGTGCGTGGCCTGGACGACGCCCGCCGCGAGGCGCTGGCGCAGGCACTGGCCCGCGACTTCGACGCCACCGCGGTGCCGCTGGCGCAGCTGGCGCCGCCGCCCGGCGAAGGTGTGCTGCAGCTGGGCTACATCGACTCCCGCACGCGGCGCCCGCTGCGGCTGACGCTGAAGAGCCAGTCGATCGCCGACACCGCCCTGCCCGGCTTCTCGGCGGCCTACCGGCAGCTCGACGCCGGCGTGCTGGAGGCGCTGCTGCTGAAGGGCGCGCTGGGACTCACCGACGACGACATCTCCCACCTGCACGACTTCCGCTACGCCCGCACCGCCGAGGAGGCCGCTGGACTGGTGGAGCGCGGCGAGTACGACGTGGCTTTCCTGCTGCGCCCCACGCCCGTCAGCCAGGTGGCAGACGTGGCGGGCGCCGGCGAGAACATGCCGCCGAAGTCGACATTCTTCTATCCCAAGCTGCTCACCGGTCTGCTGTTCAACCCTCTCTAAAGCCATGCCTTGCAGCTTTGAAAAAGCGCCTTACACAACTACCATCTGTGGAAGGGGTGGAGCCGGATGACGCACATACGGACCGGAAAGGCATAAGGGTGAAGGCGATGAGGGCAACAGCGAAGCGCACAGATGGCATGTTCAAGCACACCGTGCGGGTGCGCCACCACGAGTGGACGATCGACGAGGAGACCGAATCTGGCGGCGGCGACACCGGGCCCGACCCGCAGGAGCTGCTGGCGGCCAGTTTGGCGTCGTGCACGGCGATCACGATGGAGATGTACGCCGCCCGCAAGGGCTGGGAGATCGGCGAGGTGGAGGTGGCGGTGGAGTACACGCCCGCCGAGCGCGGCTGCCCCACCCGCTTCGAGATGGTGTTGCGCCTGCCCGAAGACCTGCCGCAGGAGCAGGTGGAGCGCCTGCGGGTGATCGCGGCCAAGTGCCCGGTGCACCGCACGCTGGACGGCGAGGTGATGTTCGAGGAACGGCTGGAGCGGATCGCGCCGCTGCAGCGGGCGTCGAGCGCGGCCGCGTAGGCTACGCTCAACCGCTCTGTCCGAGTCCACCGATCAGGTCGTGGCGGCCGTACTGGTGCCGCTGTATGTCGCCCTCGACGGCGAGCCGCACACGGTGCTGACCCGCCGGCGCGCCGACCTGCGCCGCCACGCCGGCGAGATCTCCTTCCCTGGGGGGCGACGCGACCCGGAGGACGCGAGCCTGCGCGACACGGCGCTGCGCGAGGCGCAGGAGGAGATTGGGTTGGCGCGCGACGCGGTGAGCGTGGTGGACGAGCTGTCGCCGATCTCCACGTTCGTCACCGGCTACCTGATCCACCCGTTCGTGGGGCTGATCCCCGCGTCGCAGCCGTGGCAGCTGTCGCCGCGCGAGGTGGACGCCGTGCTGGAGCTGCCGCTGCGCGCCCTGCGCGCCGGCAGGACGCGCACGCGGATGGAACGCCGCGGGATCTCGTTTGAGACCGACGCGTATGTCGTCGGCGAGCACCTCATCTGGGGCGCCACCGCGCGGATCCTCGACAACCTCTACGAGAACCTGGACGCGATCCCGCCGCCGGCTCAGCCGACCGGTTCGGGCACGATGCGGATGTACGGCCGCGGCTCCTCCCACCCGTCGGGATAGATCTCTTTCGCCTGGTCGTTGGAGACGGAGCCGGCGATGATCACCTTCTCGCCCCGTTTCCAGTTGACGGGCGTGGCGACTTTGTGCTTGGCGGTGAGCTGCAGCGAGTCGATCACGCGCAGCACCTCGTCGAAATTGCGCCCGGTGGTCATCGGGTAGACGAGGATCAGCTTGACCGTCTTGTCGGGGGCGATCACGAACACGTTGCGCACCGTCTGGTTGTCGGCCGGCGTGCGCGCGGCCGGATCGCCGGAAACACCCCCTGGCAGCATCCCGTAAAGCTTGGACACGTTGTAGTCGCCGTCACCGATGATCGGGTAGTTGGGGGCCGCGCCCTGCGTGGCCTCGATGTCGGCGGCCCACGCGGAGTGCTTGTCGATCGGGTCTACCGACAGACCGATGATCTTCACGTCGCGGCGGTCGAACTCGGGCTTGGCTTTGGCCATGTAGCCGAGCTCGGTGGTGCAAACGGGCGTGAAATCCTTTGGGTGCGAGAACAGCACCGCCCAGGAATCGCCGATCCAGTCGTGGAATTTGATGTGACCCTCGGTGGTGTCGGCCTCGAAGTCTGGGGCCACGTCGCCTATTTGCAGCGCCATCTGCTGTGCTCCTTTTCTCGAACTAGCCCTCGTGGCTTGCCAGGAGAGACAGGAATCCCACTCTCTTGCTCGCCACTCTCAGAAATCCTGATCGGCTTAAGGGTGATTACTCCAGGATAGCGTGTCCGGGACGGGCGCCGGGGGCGAGGAGCCGAGCAGCGAGTCCACCGTCGCGCGCGCCCGCTCCAGCCATCCGGGAAGCTCGCGCGGGTCTGATCGCAGGATCGCCAGCGGCATCGCGTTGGCGCCGGCCACCTCCGCGGCGATCCGCTCACCGGCCGCAAGCGTCGCTTCGGCAACCGTCCCCGCCGCCTCGTAGAGCACGCCGCGCACGGTGGTGTCGATGGCGCTCTCCAAAAACGCGCGCAACCGCGCGCCGTGCAGCTCGCGCAACTGCTCGTCGGGGCCGGACGCCGTGCCGAGCAGCCAGCAGGCGATCGTCACGCCCTCCAGCGCGCCGCGCAGCGTGCCCAGCCGGTTGGGGTCGCCGATCAGGCACTCCGCGCCCACCGCCTCGATCCGTGCACGACGACCCTCAGCGCGAGTGACGATCCGCGCGGCGTGAGCTTCCCCCACGGCCTCCTCGGCGAGTTGCTCGCCGCGGCAGCCGCCCCCGACGATCAGCAGTCGCGCCACCGCGGGAGCCTATCCCGCCGCCGGCGGGGGCGCCCATCTCCTCGCCGGGGGTCGATTGGGCGCCGCGACCTTCCTGGCCACGGCGCCCCTTGGGGAGTGCGTCTGAGGATGGGTGCCGCGGCCTTCATGGCCGCGGCACCCTGTGAGGAGACCGGCACAGAGCTTCGGCTTCCTGCCGACACTCGCTCGAGCGCCACCGGAGAGGTATGGGTAGCGGCGCTCGAGCAAGCTCCGGCATGGAGGCGACTCAGCTTCGGTGGACTCTCCCCTGCCTGTCCCCCTCGTCGATCCCTGCCATCCTCCGTATGAAAACATAAAATGAGATCCCTGTCAAGGGGGATATGTCAAGATCAGTTTTTTTGCGTAGAACACCACCGGCGGGCCGGGCTCCAATACCATCCGGCGCCGATGGCTGAGACCGCTGACGTGGTGAGCATGGAGAAGGTCGTGGCGCTGTGCAAGCGCCGCGGCTTCATCTTCCCCTCCTCGGAGATCTACGGAGGGGTGGGCTCCACCTACGACTTCGGCCACTACGGGGTGCTGCTGAAGGGCAACGTCAAGAGCGAGTGGTGGCGGGCGATGCTGCAGGAGCGCGACGACATCGTGGCGCTGGACTCGGCGATCCTCCAGCACCCGCGCGTGTGGGAGGCCTCAGGCCACCTCGCCGGCTTCACCGACCCGCTGGTGGACTGCCGCGCCTGCGGCCAGCGCTTCCGCGCCGACCACCTGGGTGAGCTGGCGTGCGGGCGCAAACCCTCCAAGCACCCCGGCGAAACCGCGGAGTGCGACCTCACCGACGCGCGCGACTTCAATTTGATGTTCGAGACCACCATCGGCCCCGTGAAGGAGTCGGGCGCCACCGCCTATCTGCGCCCGGAGACGGCACAGGGGATCTTCATCAACTTCAAGAACGTGCTGCAGTTCTCGCGCAAGCGGCCGCCGTTCGGGATCGCCCAGGTGGGCAAGTCGTTCCGCAACGAGATCACCCCCGGCAACTTCATCTTCCGCACGCGCGAGTTTGAGCAGATGGAGATGGAGTACTTCGTCCCCCCAGCCGAGGCGCAGCGGTGGTTTGAGCACTGGTTGGGCGAGCGGATGCGGTGGTATCTGCAGCTCGGCATCCGCCCCGACCACCTGCGGCTGCGCGCGCACGACCCCGACGAGCTGTCGCACTACTCCTCGGGTACCAGCGACGTTGAGTATTTGTTCCCCATCGGCTGGTCGGAGCTGGAGGGGATCGCCAACCGCGGCGATTTCGACCTCACCCAGCACGCCAAGCACTCGGGTGAGAAGCTGGAGTACTTCGACCAGGCCACCGGTGAACGGTATGTGCCGCACGTGATCGAGCCGGCCGCCGGCGCCGACCGCGCGACGCTGGCGTTCATGGTGGACGCGTACGACGAGGAAGTGGTGGAGCGCGAGGGCACGGGCGCGGGCGAGCGGCGCACGGTGTTGCGGCTGCACCCGCGCCTGGCGCCGGTGAAGGTGGCGGTGCTGCCGCTGGTGAACAAGGACGGCCAGCCGCAGCGCGCGCGCGAGGTGTACCGCGCGGTGCGCGAGCTGGTGCAGGCCGAGTACGACGAGGGCGGCGCGATCGGCAAGCGCTACCGCCGCCAGGACGAGATCGGCACTCCCTACTGTGTGACGATCGACCACGACACGCTCGCCGAGAACACCGTGACGGTGCGCGACCGCGACTCGCTGGCGCAGGAGCGCCTGCCGATCGAGGGGCTTGCGCGGGAGCTTCAGCGGCGGGTGCAGTCGCCATGGACGTCGCCGAAGCTGTCCTGCGATGGGAGCTGAGGGCGGCTGGACACCCTTGCGGGCGATGATCGAAAAAGCACACTCTGTCATGCAATTGCTGTACGCACTTCGAAAAGTGGATATACAACCGCACGCCCACCATCGGCGGCCCGGATAGGAGCGACATGGACTTCGATTTGACCGACGAGCAGCAGCTCATCAAGCAGACCGCGCGCGAATTCACCGACAAGGAGATCGTGGAGCGGGCTCGCGAAAACGCGCGCAACCACCACTTCGACCTCGATCTCGTCAAGAAGATCGCCGAGCAGGGCTATTTGGGGGCCATCGTTCCGCGCGAGTACGGAGGAGCAGGACTGCAGTACATCGATTACGGCTTGGTTGTTGAGGAGATTGGGAGGGGCTGCTCGTCCATCCGCACTGTGATCTCAGTACAAACATCGCTGGTGTGCTCGGCGATCCTCAAGTGGGGCACCGAGGAGCAGAAGCGCCACTACCTGCCGAAGCTGTGCTCGGGCGAGTGGCTGGGCTGTTTCGGCCTCACCGAGCCCGACACCGGCTCCGACGCCGCCAACCAGCGCACCCGCGCGCGCAAGACCGACTCGGGCTGGGTGATCAACGGCGCGAAGATGTGGATCTCGATGGGCAACTACGCCAAGCTGGCGCTGATCTTCGCCCAGACCGATCCAGAGAAGGGCCATCGCGGCCTCGCGTGCTTCCTGGTGGACACCGACCAGCCCGGCTACAAACCGCAGACGATCGAGCACAAGATGGGGCTGCACGCCTCCGACACCGCGTCGATCGCGCTGGAAGACGTGGAGGTGCCGGAGGACGGCGTGCTGGGCGAGGTGGGCGACGGCTTCAAAGTGGCGATGTCGGCCCTGGACTCCGGGCGCTACTCGGTGGCGGCCGGCTGCGTGGGCATCTGCCAGGGGTGCGTGGAGGAGTCGGTGAAGTACGCCAAGGAGCGCCAGCAGTTCAACCGCCCGATCGCCAGCTTCCAGCTGGTACAGGCGATGATCGCCGACATGGCCGTCAAAACCGAGGCCTCGCGGATGCTGGTGTGGCGCGCCGGCTTCCTCAAGGACAACGGCCGCCCCAACACCACCGAGACCTCGATCGCCAAGCTGCACGCCACCGAGGCGGCGGTGGAGTGCGCCAACACGGCGATTCAGGTGCACGGCGGCGCCGGCTACGTGGACGACCACCCGGTGGAGCGCTACTTCCGCGACGTGCGCGTCACCACCCTGTACGAGGGCACCTCGCAGATCCAGAAACTGATCATCGGGCGCTCGCTGACGGGCGTCAACGCGCTCGTGCCGTCGTGAAGACGCACGGCCTCATATCGGCCGCCGAGCGCGGCTGGGACGCATGAGCACGGGGGCACAGCCGGCGAAGGTGATCGGCGTGATCGGTGCCGGCACGATGGGGTCGGGCATCGCGCAGCTCGCCTGCCGCGCCGGCGCGCGCACGCTGCTGCACGACCCGATCCCCGAGGCGCTGCAACGGGGCATCGTGCGCGCGCGCGGCGGACTCACCAAGGAAGCGGAGAAAGGCCGGCTCACAGCGGAGCAGGCAGCTGCCGCGAGCGCACGGCTGGAGGCGGTGGACGGGTTGGAGGCGCTGGCGCCGTGCGAGCTTGTGATCGAGGCGGCGCCGGAGCTGCCGGAGCTCAAGCGCGAGCTGTATGGGCGTTTGTCGGAGATCGTGAGCGACGAGTGCGTGCTCGCCACCAACACCTCCTCCCTGCCCGTCACGGGAATCGCGGCGGCCGCCACGCACCCCGAGCGGGTGGTGGGGATGCACTTCTTCAACCCCGCGCCGCTGATGCGCCTGGTGGAGGTGATCGCCGGGATCCGCTCCGGCGAGCAGGCGCTGGCGCTCGCCGACGCCACCGGGCGGGCGATGGGCAAGACGGTGATCCGCGCCGCCGACGGGCCCGGCTTTCTCGTCAACCGCTGCAACCGCCCGTTCGGCTTGGAAGCGCTGCGGCTACTCGGCGAGCGCGTGGCCGACGTGGCCACGATCGACCGCATCGTGCGGCTCGGCGGCGGCTTTCGCATGGGCCCGTTCGAGCTCAGCGACCTCGTCGGCGTCGACACCGGCTTCGATGTGTCGCGCTCCTTCTATGAGCTCTCCTTCGGCGAGCCCCGCTGGCGCCCCTCCCCAATCCAGGCGCGGATGGTGGCCGCCGGCCTGCACGGGCGCAAGACCGGGCACGGCTACTACGACTACTCCGGCGACGGCCCCCACCGGCCCGCCGACCCCGACCCGCCACCGCGCACCGCGGGCGCGATCGTCGAGGGGGACGGTCCGTTGGCCGATGCGCTGCGGGAGATCGCCGGCGACGGGCCGGCGATGGGACGCGAGACCGCCGGCGGTGGGCCGGCGGTAGCGAACGAGATCGCCGACACAGGCCCCACCGTGAGCGACTCCGCGGGGGCGGCGCCGCGAATCGCCGTCTCCGGCCTCGGCGGCACCGTCGCGGGCGAGCCGTTCCACGCGCTCGTACCGCTCTCGCTCGTCGAGGTGACCGGCGACACCGGCGAGCGGGCGTTTGCGGCGCTTGGCCTGCACGCCGCGCGCGTCGCCCCCTCCCCCGGCGGCGTGCTGCCGCGGATGGTGTGCCAGGTGATCAACGAGTGCGCGTTCGCGCTCGGCGAAGGCGTGGGCAGCGCCGAGGACATCGATGCCGGTATGACACTCGGCATGAACTACCCCCGCGGCCCACTCTCGTGGGGACGCGAACTCGGCTTCGAGAACGTGCTCGGGGCACTCGACCAGTTGTGGATCGCCTACCGCGAGGAGCGCTTCCGCCCCGCCCCGGCGCTGCGCCGGCTCGCTGAATGATTGGTTGGCGGCCGAAAATCTAAGTTCTTTTTGCGGCCCCAACCAACCGCTCGCGGCGTTGCATCCCACGCGCGAGGCCTACCGCGGCCAGGGCTGTATGTCCGCGCCCCGATCTGACCTCGTTGATTAGACCGAATATGTACGAAAATGGTACTTGTGGCTCGTTCGTTTGCAGTAGGCTCCCGCCACTGTCAACGTCTGGCGCCACCGTCAACGTCTGGTCAGCATACTCAAATTATATGTAAACGGGGGCTGATGCTCCCTGCGGGCTTACCGCACACGGCTGTGGTCTGGGGTTGTAGGGCTCGGGCCGTTGATCGCAGCGCGCGGCGAGATAGCCGTTGGCTGCCACTATCGAGGATCAGGAGACCGAAGACATGGACTTGCTTGCGAGGCGTGCGCCAAGCTCGGCGCTGAGGACCATCTTGACGGTCGCATTGATCACCGCCGTGGCGACTCTGGCGATCGCCGTCGCGGGCGCTGGCACTGCCCGGGCGGCCGGGGGGTGCACCGATTCGTGGAAGGCGCCAGTCAACGGTGATTGGAGCGAAGCGGCGAAGTGGAGCACCGGCTCCGTTCCCTCGACGTCGGCCGAAGTGTGCATCACGGTGGCCGGTACGTACACGGTCACCGCCGAGAGCTCCTCGAGCTCGCTGGAAGTGAAGTCGTTGACGGTTGGCTCGGAAAGCGGCGGCGCGACACTGTCGCTGCGCAGTCTTGGCTGCACTACCACAACAAACTTCCGAGCCACCACCAACATCGCGACCACTGCGCTGGGCACGATTCAGCTCACAAACGCCAACGGCAGCTGCAGCGAAGCGGAGGACGTCAACCTCAACTGGGGCGGGACGTTCGCAAACGCCGGGAAAATCACGGTCGCGGCGGGGACCGCCGGCGGTACGCGCGAGCTCGATGGCGCCCTGACGAACACCGGCAAAATCTCGATCGGCGTCAGCACGTCGTCGAACTCGACTCTCGAAAACAAGGGCTCGATCACCATCGCCAACGAAGCGGTTCTGTCGTCGTCGAGCAGCACAGTCACGAACGGCACGGGCGGTTCGGTGACCGACACCGGCACCGGTGCGCTGGAAGTTGATAGTGGAACCCTCAACCAGGGGGCTGGAGCGACAGGCAAAGCGGATCTGTTCGACTCGACACTGAATCTACTTGGCGGTGGCGCCGGCACGTTTGCCTTCGAAGGCAGCAACAGCCTCTTGGGCAACATATCGGCGGCCCAATCGGTTGTGGTTCAAGGCGACGGCTGCTTCAGCGGTTCCACCGTGACCGCGCCTGCCGGGTTCACGAACGCCGGCTCGATCGAACTCACGAACGTCGAAGAGGTCTGCGCGGAATCGGAGCCCGCACGGCTGGAATGGTCGGGGACGCTCACGAACACCGGTAAAATCACCTCGAACCTCGGCGCGGCGGGCGGCTCCCGGGCGCTGTACGGCAATCTCACCAACAGCGGCGCCGTGAATATCGAAAGCGACACGTCGTTCGGCGGGTCAGGCGCGTTGTTCACCAACAAAAAAACGGTGACGGTCGCCGATGAAGCGTTGTTCTTCACCACCGGTGGCCAGACGTTCACCGATGCCACCGGCGGCTCCGTGGCGACGACTTCGGGCGGCTCGTTGGACTTCGCGGATACGACCTTCAACGTCGGCCCGGGCTCTCCCGGTTCGGCGCCGGTGCTGCTGGAAAACAGCTCGAAGCTGAACTTGACCGGCGCAACGGCTTCCGGGACATTCGTGTTCCGCGGCGCCGGCACGCTGACGGGAAGCGTGGCGACCGGCCAGTCGCTCGTGCTGCAAAGCGCCGGGTGCGTGGGCGGCACCGAAGTCACCGCCCCTGCGGCGTTCACGAACGCCGGCTCGATCGAACTCACGAACGTCGAAGGGGTCTGCACGGAATCCGAGCCCACTTCGCTGCGCTGGTCCGGGACGCTGACGAACGCCGGTACGCTCACGTCCAATTTTGGGTTGGCGGGCGGCCCCCGGACCCTGAGCGGCAGCCTCACCAACAGCGGCGCCGTGAATATCGACAGCGACACGTTGCTCGAAGGCGCCAGCGCGTTGTTCACCAACAAGAACGCGGTGACGGTCACCGATGAAGCGACCTTCTTCACCTCGGGTGGCCAGACGTTCACCGATGCCACCGGCGGCTCCGTGGCGACGACTTCGGGGGGCTCGTTGGACTTCGCGGATACGACCTTCAACGTCGGCCCGGGCTCTCCCGGTTCGGCGCCGGTGCTGCTGGAAAACAGCTCGAAGCTGAACTTGACCGGCGCAACGGCTTCCGGGACATTCGTGT
>Ga0210398_10000781_pt1 | contig 35180 bp, 25 predicted proteins | sample IncBWC4OmetaG_FD_161047 | JGI IMG/M metagenome (GOLD analysis project Ga0210398, IMG submission 161047) | Forest soil microbial communities from Barre Woods Harvard Forest LTER site, Petersham, Massachusetts, United States - Inc-BW-C-4-O | ecosystem: Environmental > Terrestrial > Soil >... | reverse complement strand
CCGATCTCTCAGAGAGAGCGTCCGGAGGCGGGAGAACGACGAAGTTGGTGCCGTTCAGAAAGTCCACGTTATCGGAATTGTTGTCAATCCCGTCGAGCAGGTAGTTGTTCTGTGCGGGACGCAAGCCGTTGGCCGAGAAGGCCCCATTGGCGGCATTGCCGCGCGTGTCGGGCTGCGGGGTATTAGCGCCCGCCACGACTTGGGCGAGGAACGTGAAATTCCGCCCGTTGAGGGGCAGGTTGTTGATGCTCCGCTGGTTAACGACCTGGCCGACCGAGGCGTCTTGCGTCTGCAGCTCCGGAGCCGCGGCCGTTACTTCCACAGTCTGCGTAACCGTGCCCGGCTTGAGCGTGATGTCGTCTTTCAGGTACTGATTGATGCTCACCGTCAAATGAGGGTGAATTACCTTCGAAAATCCGGCAGCTTCCACGCCGATCGCGTACGTGCCGATTTTGACGGGTGAGAACGTGTAGCTGCCGTCGGCAGTGGTCGTCATGGTGACGGTGAAGTTGGTGCCCTCGTTTGTCAGGGTGACCTTGGCGTTGGGAACAATCGCGCCGCTCTGATCGGTGACTGTCCCGGTGATTGTACCGGTGTCAATCTGACACCAGGCAGGAATCGCGGCAAGGATAAACAGGGCCAAGCACGCCCACTTGGCCGGCCTTTGGACACGAGAACGTTCCAGAACCACGGACATCGCTTTCCTCCTAAGTGCCACCACTCAATAAGCGCTACCCGACGTTCGTAAGTGCCAACTTGCTCTGAGCAGGACTCGTAATACGGCCAATTCGTGTGCGTGCACGTTTTCGTGTACGTACACGGCGGTTAAAATACTCCTCCGATAATATGCCTGTCAAGAAAAATCTTCTAGCAGGCATAATCGGATTCTACTAGCCGCCTCAAAGCGGATTATGATAGGGGCGCAATGCCACTCATGGCCAAGGACAGTCACGGCGGGGCGGTGGGCGTCCAGGACATCGCAGATGCCCTGGGGATCTCGTGCGGCACGGTCGACCGGGCCCTGCACAACCGCGCGGGCGTGAGCCCGGCCACCAAGCGCAAGGTCCTCGCGGTGGCGCGGAGGCTTGGGTATCGACCCAATCTGGCAGCCCGCTATCTCTCCTCGCGCAAGCACATCATGATCGGCGTAAGCCTGCCGCTCGAAGTGGCCTACTTCTTCGATGACGTGCGCGAGGGCATTGTGGAGGCGGCGAGCGCCTTTGAGCCGCTGGGCGTCAAGATCCTCTATCGCCCTTACAAGCGATTCGGGCAACACGAGGTTGAGGCTCTGCGGGACATCCTCGAGGAGAAAGTCAGCGCGATTGTAATGGCCCCGGGTTACCACGAGCGCATGCGCTCGGACATCGACAAAGCGGCCCGGCGCGGCATTCCCGTGGTATGCGTCGTGACGGACGCGCCGGGGACCGAGCGTCTGACGGCCGTTTCGGTCGACCGGTTCGCCCACGGGGCCCTGGCCGGCGAGTTGATGGGGCATCTGATCGGCGGCGAAGGCGGGGTGATTATCTTCATCGGGATGCACGCCGTTGTCGATCACGAGCAGAAACTGCGCGGCTTTGAGAGCAGTTTCAAACAGTTCTCTCCGCGCGGCAGAATCCTGGGCGTGGTGGAAGCCCATGATGAGGCGGACGAGGCTTACCAGAAGTGCCGCAAAGCGCTGGCCCAACATCCGTCCGCCCGGGGAATCTACGTTGCCACTGCGAATTCCATGCCCGTGATCCGGGCGCTCGACGAAATGGGACTCTCCGGCAAAATCAAGGTGATCGGCACGGACCTTTTTCCGGCCATAGTTCCCGTCATCGAAACGGGCAAGATGGCGGCTACCATCTACCAGCGGCCCCGGGAACAGGGTTCGACCGCCATCCGTGCGATCGTGCGATTCCTGACGGAAGGCTTGCGACCGCCCCCGCAGATCCTCCTCGATCCGGCCATCGTTATGAGAAGCAACCTGAGCCTCTTCTTCCGTAAGGAGCCCGTCAGCCTGGACTCCGGCAGTTCCGCCACCCAGACAGAACCGTCCCAGCGTTGAGACGCCAGGCGGGCCCGTACGATGCCCTCACGCGATTTGCGCAGGATGAATCAGTCCGCTTCTTCCATCTCCCGCAAGCGCGCCGCCGCCGTTTCCGGCGTGATGTCGCGCTGCGGCGTGCCGAGCATTTCGTATCCGACCATGAATTTCCGCACCGTGGCCGACCTCAGCAGGGGCGGATAGAAATGGGCGTGGAAGTGCCACTCGGGGTGGGGCGCCCCGTCGGTGGGTCGCTGGTGAAAGCCCATGGAATAGGGGAAAGATATGCCGAACAAGTGATCGTAACGCCTGGCCAGGCGTTTGAGGATTGCCGCGAGGCTGTCGCGCTCGTCACCGCTCAACTCGTCGAGCGCCGTCAAGTGGCGTTGCGCGATCAGCATGGTTTCAAACGGCCAGATCGCCCAGAACGGCACCAGCGCCGCAAAGTGGCGGTTCTCGATAACCATGCGCTCGCCGCGGTCCCGCTCGATCGAAAGATAATCGCAGAGCAGGCAGGAACCGTGTGCGTCGCGGTAAGAGCTCTGGCGGGCCTGCTCCTTGGCGGGCTCGTTGGGAAGGTGAGCATCGGCCCAGACCTGGCAATGCGGGTGAGGATTGCTCGCGCCCATCAGGACGCCGCGGTTCTCAAAAATCTGGACGTGCTCGATGAACGGCAGGCCGCCCAGTTCTTCATACTGTTCGGTCCAGGTGTCGACCACGCGCCGCAGATCGGCCGGCTCCATCTGCGCCACGGTCAAGTCGTGCCGGGGCGAGAAGCAAACCACGCGGCAAATTCCCCTTTCGCTGCGCGCCATGAGCAAGCTCCCCGGCTCCTCAGTTCCGCCCTCCGGGGTATCCGGAACCAGCGCCGGATAGTCATTGTCGAAGACGAACGTAGACGTATACGGCGGATTGCGGGCGCCCGTCGCCCGCAGATTGCCGGGGCACATGTAGCAGGCCGGATCATAAGACGGAGGCGCCGCGGAAGCAGGCTTCTCCACCTGCCCCTGCCATGGACGCTCAGTGCGGTGCGGAGAAACCAGCACCCACTCTCCTGTGAGCGGATTAAAGCGCCGGTGCGGATGCTGCTTCAGATCGAATGTGGCCATGAGCGTCAGGGCGGGTCCAGCTCGGTGACGCCTTCGGCCGCTCCCGTAACGTAAATCTCAGGCGCGCCGCCGGTCCGTTCCTGGTACCCGCGGGCGACGGTCTGTCTGAAGGCGTCCACACTCTCGCTTCGCACCAGGTTTATGGTGCAACCCCCGAAGCCGCCGCCGGTCATGCGCGCCCCGTACACTCCCTCGGTTTGTGCTGCCAGGTCCACCAGCAGATCCAACTCTGCGCAACTGACCTCGTAGTCGTCGCGCAGGCTGCGGTGCGATTCCGCCATGAGTGCGCCCACCGTCGCGAGATCGCCCGCGCCGAGCGCGCGCACGGCCTCGAGCACGCGGCCGTTCTCACTCACCACATGGCGGCAACGGCGGTAGACGACGGGCGGCAGGGCGGACCCATACTTCTCAAGGTCGGCCAGCGTCACGTCCCGCAAGGCGCGCACCTCCGGCATGTGTTCCGCGAGCAGTCGTACTCCCGCCTCACACGCCGAGCGCCGCTGGTTGTATTCGCCGCCGGCGAGCTCGTGCTTCACCATGGTGTTGCAGATCACGAGACTGATCCCCCCGGGGAGCGCCACCAGGCTGTACTCGAGCGACCGGCAATCGAGCAGCAGCGCCTGGCCCGTGCGGCCAAAGCAGGAAATGAACTGGTCCATGATGCCGGAACGCACGCCCACAAACTCATTTTCCGCGCGCTGGCAGAGCTTGGCCAACTCCACGCGCTCCACGGGGTGCCCCGAGTTCTCGAGCAGGGCGTAGCCCGTGGCAACCTCAATGGCGGCGGAAGAACTGAGACCGGCCCCGATGGGAATCTCGCCGGCCACCAGCACGTCTGCCCCTCGCAGCCGCTTGCCCGCGCGCTCCAGCACCAGGACGACTCCGTATACATAGTCGCTCCATTCGTGACGCCGGTGATGGTTGGGGGAGTCGAGCTCGTACTCCGCGATACCAGGGAAATTCTCGGAAGAGAGCACGAGCTTGCGATCCGAACGCGAACTGAGGGCAACCCAGGTATAAAAGTCGATCGCAGCCGGAAGAACGAAGCCGTCGTTGTAGTCGGTGTGCTCGCCGATCAGGTTGACGCGGCCCGGGGCCCGAAAGACGCGGGGCCGGTGGCCGTACAGCGCTTCAAACCGCTTCCGCAACTCCCCAGGTTGGTCCATATCGACCCACCCCCGTTCGCCAACCGCCTGACCGGATCAAAATTGCACTCGGCCCCGACGGGAAACGCAGTACGCCGTGACAGCCCGCGCTCGCTACTCCTCGCCTCGCCGATAAAGGGCCGATCAAGGAATCGAACGCTATCAGGAAAGAGAAGCTAACACGTTTCTCGGACGCGATGCAAAAGTTTAGCTTCGGCTTTCTCCCCGGCGTATGATCTGCAAGCCACTGCGAGCGGTCCGGCGTTTGCGGGCGACGCTCGCGCTGTGCTACTTTGCCTCCTCTAAACTCCGGCGCTGAATGCGCGTCCCATCGCAAGCCGGCGCCCACAGACTCGAGGTCATGATGAATCGCAGAAACCTGATGAAGACGGGCTTGGCCGGGATCGGCAGCCTCTGGCTGCTCAAGGATTATCGGGCCACGGAAGCGGCGGCCCCCGCCGAAGCCCTGCCACTCGCGGTCCGCCACGTTCTTCCCATGAACCGCAATTGGCTATACGGAGGGAAATCGGTTCCTGGATCGAGCAAGTCCGATTTCGACGACCGCCGGTTTCAGCGGGTCACGATTCCGCACACGAACAAGCTGCTGCCATGGCACAGCTTCGATGAACGGCAATTCCAGTTCGTATCGATCTACCGACGGCACTTCCGGCCGCCCGCCGAACTGCGGGGGCGTCGCATCTTCCTGGATTTTGCCGGCGTCATGACCGCCGCCACCGTCGCGATCAATGGCGAGACGCTGGGAGAGTACCGGGGCGGATACACGCCGTTCTCGTTTGAGCTCACGAAACACCTGAGATGGGACGCGGACAATGTGCTCGCCGTGGAGGTCGATTCCACCGAGCGGCCCGACATCCCGCCTTTCGGACAGAACATCGATTACCTGACCTTCGGCGGCATCTATCGCGAAGTCGCGTTGCGGGCAGTGCCCGATGTTTTCCTGGAAAACGTATTTGCCAAGCCGGTGGACGTGCTTTCCGACAGCCGTAGGATGGACGTGCGGTGTTTCCTGAGCAAGCCCGACGCTCGCCCCCCCGGCGCCCTAAAACTCAAAGTGGAACTGCGCGACGGGCAGAATGTTATCGCCAGCGGAGCCAAAGACGTCCCCGCCTCGGCCGAAGGCGGCGACCACCTGGTTTCGTTGACGAGCCTGGGCAAGATCGACCTCTGGAATCTCGGGAGTCCGCAGCTCTACCAGGTCGTGACCGAGCTCTATGACGGGCCGAATCTCGTGGACGAGTATGCGACGCGCATCGGGTTCCGCGAAGCTCGCTTTACGCCGGACGGCTTTCAGCTCAACGGCGAGACGATCAAGCTGCGCGGGCTGAACCACCATCAGACTTTTCCCTACGTGGGCGGCGCCATGCCCGCCCGGGTCGAGCGGCGGGACGCGATCATTCTGAGGAAGGACTTGAAGTGCAACATCGTGCGCACTTCGCACTACCCTCAATCGCCGCACTTCCTCGATTGCTGCGACGAAATCGGCCTGTTGGTCTTCGAGGAAATTCCAGGCTGGCAGCATATCGGCGATCAGGCCTGGCAGGATCTGGCGGTGCGTAACGTGGGCGAAATGATCCGGCGCGACTGGAATCACCCGTCCATCATTCTCTGGGGGGTCCGCATCAACGAGTCGCTCGATAACCACGACTTCTACACGCGCACCAACGCGCTGGCGCACGAACTGGACGATTCGCGACAGACCGGCGGCGTGCGCTACCTGGTGAGCTCGGAGCTCCTCGAAGACGTTTACACGCGCAACGACTTCGGATTTCCCTTGCAGCCTCCCAACCACCCGCTCTACATGAACACCGAGTTCAACGGGCACATGTTCCCGACCAAACGCTACGACAACGTGGACCGCGTGATGGAACACGCGCGGCGGCACGCGCGGGTGCACGATCAACTGGCCTCCGACAATCGCTACGCCGGCGGGATCGGCTGGTGCGCCTTCGACTACAACACCCATTTCAATTTCGGCTCCGGCGACCGCATCTGCTACCACGGCGTCAGCGATATCTTCCGCATTCCCAAGCCGGCCGCATTCTTCTATCGCTCGCAGTGCGACCCGAAGGAAGAGGTTGTGCTTGAACCGTGCTTCAACTGGTCGCAGGGCTATGAGTCCGAAGGCGGCGGGATTCGCAAGGCCGTCATCTGCTCGAATTGTGATCACCTCAAGATCTACCTGCAGGATAAGCCGCTGGTGGAGGTGGATCCGGATCGCGAAACCTATCCGCACCTGCGCTATCCGCCGTTCCAGGTCAATCTGTGGAGTCGCCGTCTCGAGGACTGGGGCGATCTGCGGATCGACGGCTACATCAGTGGCGAAAAGGTGATCTCGAGGACCCTGCCCGGCAACGATACGGACGCTCAATTGCACCTGGAGCCGGACGACCGGGAGCTCGTGGGTGATGGCATCGATGCCACCCGCGTGGTCTTAAAGGTCACGAACACCGAGGGAGGCTGGCGCCCCTTCTCGACTGGAGCCCTCGCGCTAACCATCGAGGGTCCGGGTGAGATCATCGGAGAGAATCCGTTTGCGCTGTCCGGGGGCGCAGGCGCCGTTTGGGTGAGGAGCAAGGCGGCTGCAGGCACCATTTGTCTCGAGGCACTCCATCCGTACCTCGGAACCAAGGTCGTCACAATTCAAGTGAAGGCGGCGAAGCCGGAAGCGATCTGACGCCTGGGGGTCGTCGGCTGGATGGCTTGTAGCGCCTACAGCCATAGCCTATTCCCAGCGGCCGGTTGCCAGAAGCTCGAGCCGCCACCGGTGTCCACACGGTCAGAATTTGCTGCGGATTTTGCTTCCCCGCGCGCCTGCGTAGAAACGTGTTGACAGCCGCCCGAGGACTAGGGTAACAACTAGGGTCCGCTCTGAGGGGGGCATTCAGCTGGCCGCGTTAGCGGTGCCGCTAGGCTAAGCCGCGCAAGGCGGTTTAGCCCGTAAGGATCACAGGAGGGTCCTTAATGCTATCAACCCAGGCAGGCTCCCGATTCCTTAAACTCTTTTCCGTTAAAGGCCAAAGTACTTCACTCGCGCAATCTGGCGCATGCGGTGGGCGTGTGCCGAGGAGACTCGCCGTGGGTCAGCCCTGAAGTTCCTGGGACAGCTCACATCACCCACGCGCTAGCGAGAAGCCACCAGCGATTTTTCCATCGCAAGGTGCCTCATCCTGCTTCTAGCAGCGCATTGGAGCCGGTGTCCGTGCTACGGACTAGACGAGTCAGAGGAAGCGACACAAGCAAAACTTAAAGAGAAAGGAAAATCGTGAAGAAGATTCTTGCGTTCGCTATAATTACTATATGGTTATCATCTATGGTCTCCATAGCGCAGACCGTTCTCGTCGGAAGGCCATATGCGCAGGACCAGTTCGAATCCAGCGAATCGGGGCAGGCCGAGGCCTTCGAAGCGGTGGCCACCGCTTCCGGGACTCTGAGTTCGCTCACGTTTTTCTTGTCCGGGCGCAACACCTCTACCACAGTCTACTTCGGTCTCTACGCCGACAACGGCGCCGGGCATCCCGGAACGCTCCTGGCCCAAGGCTCGACGTTATCCCCGGTAAATCACGGGTGGAACACGATCGCGGTCTCGTCGGTAGCCATCAGTTCCGGGATCACCTATTGGCTGGCTGTCCTGGGCACGAACAATACCCTCTGGATCCGGGACAACTCGGCGGGTTCGTGCGCCGCTGAGAGCAGCAGTTCGACGACGTTGATGTCATTACCGTCCCTTTGGTCCACAGGCGAGCCATTGCCGGACCAATGTCCGCTGGCAGGGTACGGAAGTGGGATGGTCGAGGTCGGTCCCCCATCGGTCGTTCTTAGTCCAACAACCCTGAGCTTCGGCAATCAGCAGACAGGAAGCGCCAGTGCTCCGCAAACGGTTCTCCTGACCAATGAGGGGGGATCGACCCTCACGATTTCCGGCATTGGCCTGTCAGGAACCAATGCGACTGATTTCACTGAGAGCAACAACTGTCCATCGAGCCTCGGTGTAGGGGGCAGTTGCGAAACCATGGTGACATTTTCGCCGACCGCCACAGGCAACATGACTGCTGCGCTCAGCTTTACGGACAATGCCCAGGGCAGTCCGCAAACTGTGCCACTTTCCGGCACCGGAGTGTCGCACTCCGTGACCCTGAACTGGGACCCGCCCACAGGAGGCGGACAGCTTACGGGCTACAACGTCTATCGAGGCATAACGTCGGGAGGAGAGACTTTTTTTGCGAGCGCGGGGGGCAATCTGACTTTTGAGGATACTGACGTATCTTCGGGAGAGACGTACTACTACGAGGTGACTGCGAGCGGTCCCGGTGGCCAGAGCGGACCCTCAAACGAAGCGATGGCGACCGTTCCATAACTTCCAATGATGTAAGCTGCTGGTGCTACCAGGTCAGGATTTCCAAAGAGTGCCGGGACCCCGCCCGCGCGAGTCAGTTGCGGAAGACGCGGCGGAGACTGCCGGGCCGCAGATCTAGCAACGCGGCTCCCTGGCTTCCAGAGTTCAACAAGCCTTAAGGTGCACGGAAGGTCGTCAAGAATACGGATGAAGGCGGGTCTTTCAACAGCCTGCCAAGGCAGGGGGCGCTGCACAGATTCGCTGTGCGTCAACCTCAGTCCCCGTTGGCGTGTTCGCCCCTACTGCCGGAGTATGAGCGAGCCGCCGCGGCGCAGAACGAGAGCGGCGACGGCGAAGAGCAACAAGTCCAGCCCCAGTGTCCCTAACTGGGACGGCTCCGGAGCGGAGGAGGGGACGTACATCATAAATTCCTGCGGCGTTGAATAACCCGAATTCTGTGTGCCGGGATCCGGCGTAAGGATCTGCCAGCCCGCACTGTTGTAGCTGCCCTTGCCCTCGGCTTCACTGATGTAAGTCAGCGTTCCTTCGTACAAGGAGTTGCTCGCGTAGCCTCCGCCAAGAATTTCCTGCATGTAGGTGAGCGGAGACGGTGATTCGTTATTGCCATTGATGCCATATGTCAGATCCCACATTGCGAACGAGATTTCGGTCTGCGCGGTTGTGTTCGTAGGGTTCGCGAGCATTTGCGCGCCCAGCCACGCCAATTCATCATACAGCGACTGATTATTGCCAAACATCGGCGTGCCCAACTTGCCGTTGCTTACCGTCGTCGCGTTTATGACGGAGGCGGTCCATGACTCATTGTAATACGTGTTGTTCGACCAATCGTCGCATATCACAGGTGTATTGGTCACACCTCCGACCGTCGCGGTGTATGGGTCCACGTAAACGTCACCGAACGTGGCCCCATCCCCGACGCCTGTGAGTGTCATCTGGGTCGTGCCAGCCCACAAACCCGCCGCCGCGACCATCAGAATTGACGTCAGCAACACCAGGTTTTTACCGAAGCGCTTAACGGCCGATCCCTTGATTTGCATCGCAATCCCCCCGTTCCAGCACGAGCATCTGCTCCAAAATACCCGCTGACAAAGAAGCACCTCGCGTGTCTTGGTCATTTAAAAGCCGGACGCAGATTATGTCAATCGGTCTAAGGTACAGCTTACTAGTCAGATAACTAAAAAGGACGCAATGTCCTGAATTTCAGTCACAAGAAGTTTCAACGTGCTGTTAATTTAAACCGTCGAGACTGTTGGTCCGCGTCATTGTCGAGCATTAGCCGGTCAGTGGTATGCCTACGGTACCAGCCCACCAGCCCGGCGCCGTGGCAAACTGTGCGGGCACGCCTAAGCAAACACGTTATTTACCGGGGCGCGTTGCTCGGGCGCGCGGCGCCGGCTGGCTGCGAGTGCCAGCGTAGTGCGGTTGACAGGTTGCCGATGCGCGTTACGGGGAGCAGGAAGTGGGTGAGTTGTGCAGAAGGGAAGGAGGGGGAGGTGGAGTGGGGGGCAGTGCTTTGGCCCGGGCTAGGAAGGCGGGCGTGGTTTGGCGAAGCGTGTCCTTACCCCTGGCGGAGTGGACTCGAAAACCGAACCCGAGGCAAACCCACGTTCCCGGCGCCCTCTTGTCGAGCGCCAGGCGCGATCACCGCACCGCGGAAAGTGGCTCCGCGGGGGACGGGTTCTCGCTGCCGGAGGGAGCGCCAGCCTCGGACCTCTGCAGCAACCGCAGGAGCGGTACCAGAAAGCCGACGCCGATGATGGAAAAGGGGATTCCGCTGTTGCGGTGAAGTTCTCCCGTGAGAAAGTCCCGGTTCACGTACGTCGAAAGCAGGGATATCGTCGCGATGCGAAGACCGTTCTTGAGCATCGCGATCGGTACAGTCGCTAAGACCAGACACAGCTTGCTTCGGACGGAGCGGAGAAAGAAGTGCCCCGCCAGGAGTCCGGTGATCAGTAGCGCCCAGGTCGACCGAATTCCGCTGCACTCCTCGGCCACTTCGATTGTCACTCCGGGAAGTGAGAACACCAAGCCTTCCTTCAGCACCGGCACACCCAGCAGCTTGAAGATCCCGTAAGTTACTAATGCAGATCCTTGCTGAAGCGACGAGACAACGCGCGCCAGCAAGAAGTCGGGAAGCGGAACCATCAGGACCAGCAGCAGAAACGGCAGCGTCGCGGCCTTGAGGGCCTGCGGACCGTAGCAGGCGATGAATCCGCCGCTCCAAAGCAACACAAGTGAGAGAATGGCCAGCGAAAGAGCGCCAGTGGGGTTTGCCCGGGACAGAGTGCCTCCGCTTACCCACACTCCCCCCAGCCCTAGCAGTACTGGCGCTGCACCCAGGCCGAGACGATATTCAAGGCGAATGAAGATCCTCCTTCGCTCCAGGACCATGAGACAGCCCGCGATCAGCGGGACCAGAAGAGCGTGGGTGTAAACGTCATTTGCGGCAGCCAGGTCAATCAGCGAGCGTAAGGCTCGTGCCGAAATCAAGCAGGCACAAACCACCCCAAGGGCGAAATAAGCGTGGCGGGCGTGGCTGGCCTTTGTCAAGGTGTGGTCGCGTGAACCGCGGCATGATGTGCCGCTCGCGGCTAGCGCGAATCGGATCACACGGTGCGCTGCCTCTACGGGCATGAAACGTTAGCGTATTCCTCAACGGGATCCATGGAGAAACCAACATCGCAGGGGAAAACGTCCCAGTGATTGTTCACCGCAAACAAGGCCAGTTCCAGACGGCTGGAGAGGCCAAGCTTCTCGTAGATATTCGTCAGATGATGCTTGACCGTGCGCGGGGTGATGGAGAACTTCTCGCTGGCATCGCTATTGGAGCATCCGTTGGCAATGGCGGCGATGATTTCAATCTCGCGCGGAGTCAGCTTGTAGTCGCGCCAGGACTTGCGCCGGGGAGGTGTCGGCGTGAAATTGCGCAGCGCCATCGTCCGCTCCGGGGCCGCCTTTTCACCCACCCAGTATTGGCCCGCGATGACGCTACGCACGCCGTTCAGCAGCGCGCGGGTGTCCGAGCCCTTCAGCACGAAGCCGCGCGCCCCGGCTCGGAACGCTTCCAGGATCTGCCTGCGATCGAGCGCATAGGCCAGGAGCAGAGTGCGCACCGGGGCTTCGGCGGCGGAGAGTTGGGCGAGCACGTCGAGCCCCGAAGGGGGCATTTCAAGGTCAAGCAGCAACAGATCGGGACGGAATTGCGAGACGACCCGGACCGCATCGCTGGCGCTGGTGGCCTCCGCCACCACTCTAACGTCAGCTTCGGCTTCGAGGAGGCGCCGTACGCCGTAGCCCCAAATGGGCTCGTGCGCGGCAACTGCCACGGTGGTTTGAGGACGTTCATTGCTCATGCGTGAATTATCCAATGGTGAGGTGTAGCTGGACTGCTGTTCAGCCGCGCTGCTCAGTGAGTAGAACCCCGCGTGCCAAAGATGTGTTGGGATTAAGGAGCCGGTTTGGCGGGAGCGTGGGCGTCACTCATCTGGGCTTGGCCGTAGTAGTGTTCGTAGTAGCCCGAATAGCGCCTCTCGAGCCCTTCCACGCCGTTTAAAACAATACCGAGGACGAATTTGGGACCAAGCAACTGAATCGCCTCTTCCAGTTCCTCACGTGGGGTTTTCCCCGCCCGCGCGATGAGCAGGCACGCATCCGCTTGCGCCTTGACTACCAGGGCATCGGTGATCGGGCTGGTAGGTGTGGAGTCAATCACGATCCAATCAAACGCCTGGGACAAAGCTTCAACACACTGAGTCATACGCTCGGACTGAAGGAGTTCCCCGGGATTGGCGGCGATCGTACCGGCCGGCAACAAGTAGAATTTCAGGGGATCAATTTGCCTGATGTTGGTCATGACGTCTGAGCCGCCGGCCAAGTGGTCCGACAGCCCTGGCCACGGCTTCAGTCCGAGCCGGCGCGTTAACGAAGGGCACCGCAGGTCGGCCTCAAGCAGCAAGACCTTCCGTTCTCCATCGCGGGCGAGGGTACTGGCCAGGTTTAGGGCTACGGTGGACTTCCCATCTTCGGGTGAGGGACTGGTAAGGAGCACAGTTCGCAGTCTCCCATCACCGCGCAGCTTTTCAAGATGCATTCGGAGCAAACGATAGCGGTCCGCAGCCAGGCCGTCGGGGCTGCTCCAGACGACCAACCGGCTTTCCGGACGGATTTGGGCTCTTTCAACCGGAATGCTCTGGAGTCCCGACGTTTCTCCGCTCTCGTTGCGAGGAAATTCGGACCCAATGAAGTCCCCGTCACCATCGTCGTCCCTAATCTTGCGCAGGGCCTTCAACAAATGATTCATTCGATCGTTCTCCTGAAGCGTTTCCGACCGCCGGTCGCACCCTCACCGTGACGGTGCGGGACTTGCGCGGCTGTCAATGCCAGGCGACCTTGCTCCGGTCGGAGATCCGGTGCTGCCCGTCCTCTTGTTTAACCGCGCAGGTAGACAAAGAATTCGGCGGCCAAGGCAATCACCAGCAGACTCGACGCCGCAACCCACTCGGCGGCCCGATTCTGAAAGCGCTTCTTTTCCTCTGCCGCGGTCAACGCCAGCGGCACGCCCAGGATCAAGGGAAGCTTGAACAGCTTTTGAACCGCTTCTTCAGAGCGCAGGGAATGATCGAAGGAATCGATCAGGAACGCTAAAGCGGCTCCAAGAAGAAGCCCGGCCGCAGCCCCGCCCAGAGCGATCTTGCCCCGCTGCGGGCTGGACGGTTTGCCCGGCCGGCTCGGCTGATCCACCACCCGAAACTGCTGCCCCTGCTGCCGCTCGGCCAGGCTGGTGGCCATTTCCGACTGCTTGAAATTGCCCAGCAGATCATCGTAGGTTTTCTTCGCCAGGTCGTAGCCCCGCAGTATGTCTGACAGTTGCTGCTGGCGCACGGGAGTCTGATTCAACCTGCGCTCATATTCAGTAATCTGCAATTCCAAGCGCCGCTGGCCCTTCGTCAGATCATCGAGTTGCATCTGATTGGCTGCGAGCTGGCTCCTGACCTGTGCTTCGGAGCCACTCGCCGCAACTCCGTCGGAAGCCGCTGTGGGTGCGCCGTCCGCCTTGGAATCGGAAGCTGGTTGTTTCAGGCTGGCGAGCAACGCCTTCTGGCGCGCAATCTGGCTGTCGACCTCGACCACGTCAGGGTACTGCGGGCTGAAACGCGCGAGTAGCGAGGCGCGCTCGGTTTCGAGCCGCTGCAACTCTTGCTGCGCAGCTGTCACGGGGTCTGCGGTCACACCGGACTCGGACCCCGGGACCCGGAACGAGTCCAGGTTGTGGTACTGATCGAGCAGCGACCGCAGGTACGTGCGTTGCTCCTGGGCCCGGCTCATCTCGGTCACAGTATTTTGCAACTGCATGTGCAAGCCGGAAAGGATGCTCAGATTTTCCTGTTCCTGTTCCGGCAGTTCGCCCAGATTGGTCATCTTGAAATCCCGAAGTCGCTGCTCCTGCTCCTTAAGGTCCGTTTCCGCGGACGCCAATTGATCTTTCAGGAAGCCGGTGGTCCCCACGTCCTGCTGCTCCTGGAGTTTCAGATTCTCACCAATGAATAATGAGGTGAGGCGGTCGGTCACCCGCTGGGCACTCGTGGGATCGTCACCGGTGAAGGCGATCTTGAAGGCGTTGACGTCCTTTTCACTGACATCTTTCTGAATGGGAGTGATCTGGATGTTCTTCCGCATCAGCTCCACCAGGCCGTCTTCGCCGAAGCGCCGCCCGTCGCGCTGGTAGAGGTTGAACTCAGTAATCATGCCGAGCAAGCGCGAACGAGACAGCACCGCCTGGGTAAGCGAATCGAGGGCCTCCCGGACGCTGTAAGTTGTATTGGGTACGACGTATCTCTCCGGCACCTGCTGCTCGACCACCAGAATGGTAGCCTCCGACGTGTAGCGGTTGGGCAGCAGGAGCGATCCCAGACCCACTGCGACCGTCACGCTCCAAGCCGCCCCCAATATCCACCACCGCCGCCGAAGGGCAATGTGCAGCAGGCTTTGAATGGTCTTGCCGACGTCTTGCGTTTCTTCGGGCATGTCCTGGTTACCTGATCAATTTGGATTCGATAGGGGTGGCTCGTTTCAGAGGCCACTTCGAAGCGCGCTCGGACGGGTTCAATTCACTCTCCTGCCCATGGTCACGCCGGGTAAACAGGCTCGCGAGGCGGCGCACCCCGATGTGGGGGCTCGTGCTGAGGCCCTCACACACTCTAGCCATGCAAGAAAAAAGCCCGACGCCCGCGGCTGTTCCCATCGTGTTCGTCAGGACGTCGGTCAGGCCGGAATCGCGCGTGGGCAGAAACGCCTGCAGGGTCTCAATCGCCAGGCTGAGAAGTCCTCCAACGACGACGGTTGCGAGCACCGCGTGCCGGACGCGACGGGCGAACGACAGGTACGCGTATAGGCAGAAGCCCAGAGGGATAAAACCGCCGATGTTGATCACCACATTCTTCCAGTAGTTCCAACCCGGGTAGTATTCCTTCCACGGGCGCTTCAGGAAAGCCTGGCGCACTTCGAGGTAGCGGTCCGGAATCGATAGGTCTGTCCCGGAAGCAAGCCGATTGTGGGCGACGTTTCCAACGTGCTCGTCGAAGAGGTAGATCGCAACCGCACCTTCGTCGGGCGTCAGGCCCGGGCGTCCGGTTTGAGTCCAGGCCGCATAGTGTCGATAAATCTGGGCCGCGGCCAGCTCGCGGTGATAAATTGCCAGACCTCGCAGTTCCCCGGACCAACTGTCGTTGTCCACCGGCGAATTTGCCACCACAAGCTGGCCTGAAAGGTCTCCGCTCGGGATGTGGAAGCGCGGATCCACCGCAACCGGAACCCCATCGATATATGCGCTGGTCCCGCGGCTACACGAAGTCAATGTCACGAATAGTGAGTCGTGGCCGCCGAAGGCGCCTGCGGCCCGGAACTGCGGCGTTTTGCTCCTGTTTAGTTCGCTCCACGTGCTACCCTCTGCCACAAGATCGCCGTTCGCCTGACGCACCAACAAGCCCTGGGGACGCTGAGAATCGTACAATGCAAGAATCGTCTCGGAGTCATAGCCGTTCGTGGGCCGCAGCCATATCTCGAGGGTCCAGTCATTTCCTGCGGGCTCGTCGGAAAGGTCGATCGGTCCGAGGCTGACCATCGTTCCATGATCGCCAAACCTTAGTCCGCTGCCTTGCGCCAGCCAAGCGACGTCGTTTCTCGGGGAATGAAAGGGCCAGAGACACGCAACAAGAATGCCGACGAAAACCAGAGCGCAGGTTACCCGGTACAACCCGGCTTGGGTCACCATGCCTGATCCCGTCCGACCCCGGTCCGTCCGTACTTGTGCGTGTTTCTACGAGACGGGTCTTTGCGCCCTCGCGCGCTGGCGGATGAACCTTGGCGCCACGTTCTCACTTTGCTTCACCCGTCCGATGGGCGTACGATAGAGCGAGTTCAAGGTGAAGCTCGACCGAACAGAGGGGGATTCCGGGGCGCTCTGACCGGTTGGAACGCTCAAGGTCCGTTGTATCAGAACCACAATCAGGAATCACGCCTTGGACCATTTCGCGCGACCGGGGAGGCGTCCGTTGGCTATCGAGAACCCGTCCAGGACATGGACATTCTTTCAGGGCGACTGGCACGAGGGCAATCTGCGTATCATGGGTGTACGAACCCACGCTGCATGGCTCTGTTCCATGGTGTTTGACGGCGCCCGCGCCTTCGAAGGCGTGACGCCCGATCTTGATCTTCACTGTGCTCGCGTCAATGAGTCTGCGCGAAAGCTCTTTCTCAAGCCGACGGTCTCGACCGCGGAATGGCTGAGTCTCGCTCAAGAAGGCATCAAGAGGTTCGACCCGGATGTGCCGCTCTACATCAGGCCGATGTACTGGGCCGAGCGCGAAGGTCCCTGGGTTCAAGCGCACGATCCGGAATCGACCGAGTGGTGCCTGGTCATCTACGAAGCTCCCATGCGTGCGCCCCGGGGTTTTTCCATCACGCTGTCGCCGTTCCGGCGGCCGACTCTTGAAAGTATGCCGGTCGATGCCAAGGCGGGCTGTCTCTACCCGAACAACGCGCGCGCCCTGTTTGAAGCGCATGCGCGGGGATTCGACAACGCCGTGGTCTGCGACATGCTGGGCAATGTGGCCGAGCTCGCGACATCCAACATCTTCATGGGAAAGGACGGTTGCGTGTTTACCCCTGCTCCCAACGGCACTTTTCTGAACGGCATTACCCGCCAGCGCGTGATTGGCCTGTTGCGCGATGCCGGCGTGAAGGTGGTTGAGAAGACTCTCACTTATCCGGATTTCGAGACCGCAGACGAGATCTTCGCCACGGGAAACTACTCCAAAGTTGTGCCTGTCACGCGGGTCGGAGATCGCGCGCTTCAACCCGGTTCCTTCTATTCCAAAGCCCGCGAGCTTTACTGGGACTTCGCCCACTCCAAACCAGCAGCCCGTTGAAGCGCTTGCCGATGCCTCCGCCGCCAGCTTCCAGAATATGACCTCCGTCCCCGAACTGACACCCGTCGAAGCGCTGATTCCGGTATGGCAACGCGTCCTGCAGCGGCCCGTCATCGGTGTGGACAGCAATTTCTTTGACCTCGGAGGGAATCCGGCGTTGGCGGTGCAACTCGTCGATGAGATCGCCACGTATTGCGGGCGGGAGTTGTCGCCGCTCATCATATACCAGGCTCCCACGATCTCAGCTCTGGCTGCCGTCCTGGACGGGTCTTCCTCATCGCTGCTCCAGCCGCTCGTGCTGCTGAAGCATGGTTCGACTGATCCTCCTGTCTTCGTCGCCCATGGCCTCGGCGGAACCGTCATGGAGCTCTTCGATCTGGTCAGACATCTTCCGTCGCCCCATCCGATGTTCGGCTTGCAGGCCCGGGGCACCGACGGCGCGGACAGGCCGTTCGAGAGCATCGAAGACATGGGAGAATTCTACGCCGATTGCATCCGGCGGTTGCAACCTCACGGTCCGTACTACCTGATGGGCTACTCGCTGGGCGGCTTGGTTATGCTCGAGACCGCCCAGCGACTGTGCGCAAGTGGAGAAGACGTGGGGTTGCTGGCGATGATCGACAGCTACCCGCATTCCGGTCATCTGTCCCTGGCAGCGCGTGCGCTTCTGATCATGCAAAGGCTGCGGTTCCGGGCCTCGATATCGAAAAGAACCCGCACAGCGCCCTTCCAGATGCCGGTGGCTCCTGCTTTCGCCAATAACCTGGAGCGCGTGCGCCGTAGCTCCTATCTTGCGTTGAAGCGTTACCGGCCTCGCTACTACAGCGGCGCCGTGGTTTTCATAAGGGCTGCTACCACCACGGTATTTCCCAGGGAACCCAGGGCGGTCTGGGGAAGGACCGTCGGAAAGCTGGAAGTTGAAACAGTGCCAGGCGATCATCTTGGGTTGATTGCAGAACACGCTGCGAGTCTGGGTGCCGCCCTGTCCCGCCATCTCGCACGAGCCTTGAATTCGGAACGCGGGCGGACGCGATGAACGTGGCAGAACCGTCCTCGGACGCGTCCTGCCGCGAGTCGTCCACAGGGGTTGATCAAATGACCGGAGCGGAAGCCCTTATTTCCACGTTGATCGCAGGAGGCGTCGAGGTTTGCTTCACGAACCCCGGCACCTCGGAAATGCACATCGTCGCCGCCCTTGACCGCCTCGCCAAGATGCGTTGCGTTCTGGGCTTGTTCGAAGGCGTCGTCACGGGCGCCGCCGACGGTTACGCGCGGATGGCCGGAAAGCCAGCCTGCACCCTGCTGCATCTCGGACCGGGGCTCGCGAACGGCCTTGCCAACCTACACAACGCCAGCCGGGCCCGGGTGCCGATCATCAACATTGTCGGTCAACATGCGAGTCAGCATTTGCGCCTTGACTCGCCTCTCAAGTCCGACATTGAAGCGGTGGCACGACCCTGGTCCAAGTGGTTGCGGACCACATGGGCCGCTGCGGACACCGGCCGGGATGCCGTGGCCGCAATCCTTGCCAGCCGAACGGCGCCCCAGGGAATCGCCACCCTGATTGTTCCTGCCGACGCGGCCTGGAGCGACGGCGGCGCCGCTGCTACGGTTGGCCCGATCTCTCCTGCGCTTGCTCCATCGGCAGCAGCTGTCGAGCGCGCGGCCGTCATGCTCCGCTCGGGCTTACCCACGGCTCTGCTGCTCGCGGGCAGCGGACTCTTTGGCCCGGGGCTGGCCGTGGCCGGTCGAATCGCTGCCGGAACCGGAGCGAAGCTGCTTGCTCCCTATCCCTTCGCGCGCATGGAGCGTGGAGCCGGCCGGTCCGTGGTGGACCGAATTCCTTACGTCCCCGAGCAGGCGGCCGATCTGCTGAAGGGATTTCGCCAGCTCATCCTGGCGGGGACGGAACCGCCGATCTCGTATTTCGCATATCCCGGCAGGAGTAGCGTTCTCGCGCCTGAGGACTGCGTGGTCCACACGCTGTCAGAGCCCAGCGAAGACTGCGCCGCCACGCTAATCGCGCTCGCGGACGCCTTGTCACTCACGGGAACCCCGCCGCTTACCGAATCACCAGGGCGGCCCGCCTTGCCGGACGGGAGCATTACTCCGCCCGGGCTTGCCGCGACGGTGGCCGCTCTCCTGCCCGAAGACGCTATCGTGGTGGACGAATCCATGACCTCAGGCCGCGGGATCATGGCGGCCGCGCGCGGCGGTCCGCACCATGACTGGCTCGCGAACACAGGCGGCTCGATCGGAATCGCCCTGCCGCTCGCGGTTGGCGCTGCGGTGGCGTGCCCCAGCCGGCGTGTGCTGTGCCTGACAGCAGACGGCAGCGGCATGTACACGCTGCAGGCCCTTTGGACCATCGCGCGCGAGAGTCTGAATGTCACCACGGTAGTATTCGCGAACCGGTCCTACGCCGTGCTCAAGCGAGAGTTTCTAGGCCTGGGCGCCGGCCAGCCCGGGCCTGTCGCCTCGGACTTGTTTGACATCGGCAGCCCGCCTCTCGACTGGGTTTCGCTGGCGAAGGGAACGGGACTGAGCGGGACTCGCGCCGATTCGCTGAGCGCCTTCGCTCGGGCGCTGCAAGCCGGGTTCGAGTCCGGGCCGACGCTGATTGAGGTATCCCTTTGAGCCTTCGCTCGCGCGACTGACCCTGGCGCAACTCAGTCAACCGCCATCTTGACGAGCTTGTCTTTGGCCACTTTCCCATTGGCAGTCAGCGGAATGGAAGGGATGACCCAGATTTTCGAGGGTCTCTTGTACACGGAGAGCTCCCGCGCGGCATGGTCGGCTAATTCGTCGACCGTCGGCGACGCCCCCGGTAGTGGCTGAACGAACGCTACGATCCGTTCGCCCCCCTCGACCGCGGCCACCGGTTGCCCGAAGACAGCCGACCGTGAAACCGCCGGATGCAGATTGAGTACAGCCTCCACTTCGGCCGGGGAAACGTTGAATCCGAAACGAACAATCAACTCCTTGGTGCGGCCGACGATGTAGAGATTCCCATTCTCCAGGCGCGCCAGATCTCCGGTCCTGAACCATCCCTCGGCGTCCATCGAAACGGCGGTTTCCTCGGGAGCGCGATAGTACCCCTTCATGACGTTCGGGCCGCGAACCCACAATTCGCCTGCGGCCCCGGCGCCGACCGGCTGTTGGTCGGGTCCGGTCAACTTGATTTCTACTCCCGGAAACACAGGTCCTACTGACGTGTCGCAGAGGGGCGCTTCGATCCGCGTCTGGGCGATGTTGGGAGAACACTCCGTCATCCCGTAAGCGTTCTGCAGCGGCAAGCCGAAGAGTTTCTCGGCCGCCGCCTTCAGAGAAGGCTGCACCTGCGCGCCGGCGGACGAAACGATGCGGAGGTGGGGGAACTTCGATGACGCCAGACCCTTCAGTGCCGCGTACTCCACCAGCAGTGCGAACATAGCGGGCGTTCCCAGGAGCACGGTCAGCCGGTCGCGTTCAAGCGACTGAAGCGTCGCCCCCGGCTCGAAGCGCTGTGACAGGTATAGCGCAGCGCCGCTGATCAAGGTGCCAAGCAGGGCTACGGAGAGACCGGCGACGTGCGACATCGGCAAGATGCCGGACAGCCGGTCCCGAGGCCTCAAGGCTCGAATTTTCGAGGACCCCGTGGCCGCAAATAACAGGTTGCGGTGGGTCAACATGACGCCCTTCGGACGTCCCGTGGAACCGGAAGTGTAGATCAGTGCCGCGACCCGCTCCGCCCGATTCGAGGGCACGGGCTCCGGCTCAACGTTCGCATCGAGAGGTCCGATCGCGACCGGCCCCAGATCGCCAACGTCTTTGATGGCCGCCCCATTGCACTGGGCATGCTTGTGAGGCCGCAGCGACGGGCCTGGAGTGTAGACAACTCGACGGGCGCCGCAATGATCGCGGACTCCGTCGATCTCGCGGGGCAAAAGACGCGCATTCACGGGCACTGGCCAGGCGTCCAGGCTGGTCAAGGCCAAAAGAATCGCTACAAACGCCCGGGAGTTCTCGCCCACGATCATGACCCTGTCGCCCGGGCGCACGCCTGAAGCGCCCAGCCAGACTTTGGCTTCCGAGACCGCACGCTTTAGCTGTTCGTACGTCCAGCAACCAGCGGCTTCTGCAAGCACGAGCCGATCAGGCGAGCGCTCCGCCCACAGCGTTGCCAGGTCGCTGACATGCTCAACTTGGTTTGTTGAGACGCCGGAGTTTTGATCTACCGTTGTGGTCACGCCTGACCCTTGGCCTTGACTTCTGGTGACTGATGCGTAAACACCTTGAAACCTGGCCTCCGAAACGGTCGCACGTTTGAGTAGGATCGTGGGTACGGCTTGGAAGATCGAGAAAGTTTATTTTGCTCAATGAATGCAAGGGGTTTTCTTGTGGAAAAGTTGAAAAGCGTTCGAGTCGAATGCTCTTGTAGGCCCGGTACAAACCGGTATGGTTCCCGGGCATCCTGTCGTTGACCTGTCACAAGGCGACCGTTGCACGCTTGCGGCGGCCCTCAATCTGAAGTGGCAGGCGAACTTTGATAGATCGCGACGCCTGATTTCTTCGCGCAGTAACGTAAGTCAGCCAGTTGCGGTAGACGCGAGTGGCGGACGAAGCCCACGATCTCTCCAGTCTCGACGATGCCGCGGCCTCGGGGAACGAATCGATTTGCCGCTCGCGCGGATCGAGTAGGGCGTTCTCTCTGAAATCATTCAGAAGCCTGGTGGCCGCTTCGCCAAAGTATCCCTTTGGCATCGAGGGGTAGGTTTCTCTCTCGTTCTTCAAGAATCTCTTGATGTCTCTGCGATACTCTTTCAGCAAGGTCAGGGCACCGTACTCCGGATGACCCTGGAGATGGACGAACAGGCTTCGCCCCTTTTTCTTTGCGAACAAGTCGACCCCGCCCTGCTCGGACTTTGCAAGGACCGCATAACCGCACGAAAGCAGGTCCTGTTCGCGCACCTCGTTCCATCGCGAATGGGGAAAGCGCATCCGATCGGGAATCCGGTTCGTCAGCGCGTGGCCGCGGACCTCCCCGCATTCAAAGACACCGAACCGTTTGTCGTCGAGACGGTGACGGGTTATGCCGTCGCTATGGAGGACGCTCGCGTGCGCCGCAAGGCACGACAAGACGATGGACGCGGAGTTCTCGGCAGCCCAGTCCAGCACCTGAACGAGTGAGGCCCAGTAGGGCTCCCGTCGCAGCTCGGGCTGATGAGGTTCGGTTCCGGTCATGATGACGGCGTCCGAATGGCTGTTCCAGAGATCCTCAATGGGGTGGTAAAAGCTCCTAATCCGCATCTCTGCCATCCCCGTCCGGACAATTCCGGGCAGAGAGTAAAGAGTGACCCTCACGGGAACATCAGCAGCGGCCGCTTCGATAAGCTCGAAGAATTGCGACTCCGTGTCCACCAAGGCCGGGTCTGGCATGTTGTTGATGAGCGCGATCCTGATGGTTCGCTCGCCGGCGCATCGATCCTGCGCCAATAGTCCGGGCGTGCCCATCTGTTCGTTCCGGGGATCGGGAATTCGCGCTCCTTCGATGGTCAATGGCATCGTGCCTCTTGCTCGCCAGGCGCTTGGTGTGCCGGCGAGATCAATTTGCGGCCTGGTCGAGCGCCTGCCCGAGATCGCCGAGGATGTCGTCAATGTGCTCGATGCCCACGCTCAGGCGAAGCATCTCAGGCGTGACCCCTGCCTTCTGTTGCTCTTCGGGTGACAATTGCCGGTGGGTGGTGGATGCCGGATGACAGGCCAGCGACTTGGCATCACCCATGTTCACCATACGCTTGAACAAGCGCAGGGCATTGAAGCACTTTCTGCCGGCCTCGAAACCGCCCTTCACACCGAAGGTCAACAGGGAACAACGCCGGGAGCCGAGATATTTTTGGGCGAGAGGGTATAAAGGGCTGTCCGAAAACCCTGCGTAATTGACCCACGCGACCATCGGATGGCTGCGCAGGTATTCTGCGACTCTGCGGGCGTTGTCGACGTGCCGTTCGACACGCAGCGCCAGGGTCTCAACCCCCTGCAGCAGCAGGAATCCGCTCAGGGGCGACAGCGTGGCGCCCGTGTTCCGCTGGCACACGGTCCGGCATCGTGCCACAAAAGCTGCCGCGCCATACTGGTCCACATAAACCACGCCGTGATAGGAAGGCTCGGGGCGGTTCAGCATGTAGAAACGCTCGGCATAGCGGCGCCACGGAAACTGACCGCCGTCCACGATCATTCCGCCGAGCGTGGTGCCGTGTCCGCCCATGAACTTCGTCATGGAATGGACCACAATATCCGCGCCGTATTCGATGGGCCTGAGCAGAATCGGCGTGGCCACGGTGTTGTCGACGATCAAGGGAACGCCGTGCTTGTGGGCCACGCGGGCCAACCCTTCGATGTCCGCGACGTTTCCGGCGGGATTGCCGACGCTTTCGCAGAACACGGCCTGCGTACGTTCATCGATCAACTTCTCGATTGCTTCCGGATGCTCACTCTCCGCAAAATGCGTCTCAACACCTTGCTTGGGCAGGATGTGCGCGAACAGCGTATAGGTCGCGCCATAGAGCTGCGGCAGTGAAACGATGTTTTTGCCAAGCTCGGTGATGTTGGCGACCGCATAGTGAATGGCAGCCATGCCCGAGCTGACGCTGAGCGCGTCCACCCCGCCTTCAAGCGCGGCGACGCGCTTTTCGAGCACGGCGTTCGTGGGATTGCCGATACGCGTGTAGATGTTTCCCTGCACGTCCAGATTGAACAGCGCCGCCCCGTGCTCGGCACTGTCGAACTCGAAGGCGACCGTCTGATAGATCGGCACCGCGACGGCATTGGTCGTCGGGTCGCCGTCGTATCCTCCGTGGATGGCGATGGTTTCTAGCTTCATTCCTGTCAGGCGTTCCCCGTAAAGCAGGTCTGTTCAGTCTGCGGTCGCGGCGACGCTGCGGACGGCCGCCGTTGCCAGGGTCCTGGCGGCAGCTCTGGCCAGCGTGCTGCTGACCGTCCGAGCTGCAAACCCTGCGCCAAAGGCGAATCGCATGACTGGCCCGAAGCTATTGGCGGCTGCGATTCCCACCAGGTGGAGACCGGGAGCGGACGACTCAAAAGTCGATGAGAGTTCAGGCGCGCCGCCGGGGCACTTGAGGCTGCTGCACAGTTCCGCGCTGAGGAATGGCAGCCGGGTCATGTCGACCTTGTAGCCGGTGGCTGCGATGACGTGGTCGGCCGTTATCTCTTGTCGAGTTCCGTCCGCGCCGCTCAGTTGCAGACACGCCTTGTCGTGCCGAACCTCGGCAGCCTCAACTCTGGTTCCGAGCATCAGCGGTACGCGGCCGACCACCTTCTCTTTAGAGAACCACCCTCCCGCGGGACCAAGGCTTCTTCGGACAATCTCCAGACGAACTTGTCGCGGCAAATGCCGGAACAGGGCGGGTGCGTCGGCGTAGAATCGGGTTCGCAGCCCGGGGCCAAGCCCGGAGTGCGGATGCCGGAGCCGTTCCCACCAGGTGCGCTCGTTGGTCAATGCCCTGCTGTGGAAATTCAACTGCCTGCGGGCGACGAGCACAACTTCGGCGCCCTCGTCGCGCAACAGGCCGGCCAGGTCGATCGCCGAGGACCCGCCCCCGAGCACGACCACAGTGCGCCCCTTGAAACCCTCGAGATTGTGGTGATGGAAGCTGTGCGACAGCAGTGCCGGCGGTAAGCCGGCCAGGCTCGAAGGCATGTACTCGAAGTGAGTGATCCCAACCGCCAGCACCACACGGCGGGCGGTCAGCGTTTCACCGTCTTCCAATTCGAGGCGGAAGCCTCGGCCGTTACGGCTTAGACTTGTGACACACTTGTCTTCAAGCTCCGGTACCATTCTCTGCCTGAAGGCCAGCCCATAGGCAGCGAACGTCTCAAGGCTTACCGGGACGCCCACATCGGCGTATGTGGTGTCTCGTTCGGCGCAAAAGCGACTGAGAGTAAATTCACCGTGCGGGTCGTAAATGTTCGACGCGAAACCGTCGGATTTGAGCAGCATCCCTTTCGGCATGTGCGCCAGCCAGCTGTCCATCGGACGGCCAAAGATCCTGTGCTCGATGCCTTGTTGGCGCAAGTGCGCGGCCATGGAGAGGCCGTACGGACCTGCTCCGACAATCGCCACATTGACGGTGGTCCTGGAAGATTCGTTCACCGTTGTCCCCCTTCTCGTTGTGCTTGAGATTCTCCCGGCGTCCACTCGACGCCCGGCGAGCGAAGTCTTCCTGGCAATAAGTTGACCCAATGACGCCATACCTCCGTCCGATCTGGAATTCAAATCCCGCCACAACCCCCGACTTCGCTCAGGCTGCCAGCCGGAAGCGCTCCTGCAGAACGCAAGCGCTCAATGCGACCATTAAGACCTGGTCATTCGCCACCCGCTCTGATTCATCCATGCCCGGCAGACGGTCCAGAAGCTGGACGATTCTACGTTGATCAAAGAAGGGTATGGAGCGAAGGATTGGTCCTCGAAGTACATCATCGAGGAGCATGTACAGGCGTCCCCGCGGATCGAGGGTGGCCGGCGGGCTCAGAAATGGGTGTTTGTGCCGCCGGTAGACGGTGTCCGTCACCACGTCCCGCAGAGATTCCCGGAGTATGTACTTCTGCACCGCACCCCTGATCTTCTGCGTTACCGGCTGTGAACGCATCGTTTCCACGAAATGATGGTCAAGAAACGGCACGCGCCCCTCGACCGAATGCGCCATCTCCATGCGGTCGCCAAGCAGCGTCAGAATGTAGTTGGGCAATCTCGTCTTTGCCCACAGGTACAGTGACTGATGCAGCGGATCGCGTCCCGCCAACTGGCCGGGCGCATCGAGGGACTCGAAGACGCTGTGCAGCCCGTTCTCGCCGCTCAATGCATCGAGATAATCCTCCGACAGCACGGCGTGGATCTTCTCGGACAGAGCCAGACCGCTATCAATCCAAGCGGGAACGAAGCCGATAGTCCGCCGGACCTCCGCCTTGAATTGGGTTCTTCGGCCTCCGGCCGCACAATGGCTTGACTCTCGAGTTCCGGCTTGAGAATGAGCGGAGACTGGGCCGGCATTGCAACCTGCTCCATTTGCGGCGGGATTCACATCGCGGCGGAAGTGCATGTAGCCGCCCAGAATCTCGTCAGATCCTTCACCCGTCAGCACGACCTTAAACCCGGCATCGCGCACCGCGCGGCTGAGGAGATACTTAGCCACGCCATGCGCGTTCACGCAAAGCGTTTCGGACTGCACGACGGCGTCGGCGAAACAGTCGGCGAGGTCATCCTGACGTACGGGAATGGCGAAGTAATCGGCGCCGGCCTTGGCGGCCATTTGCCGGGCGATCTCCCCTTCGTTGTATTCGGGCCGGTCGAAAGTCAGGGTGAAGGCGCGAATCGGACCGCGATGGTGCCGTGCTGCGAGGCCGAGAATCGCACAGGAATCGATTCCACCGCTGAGGTAACAGCCCACCGGCACATCGGCGCGCAGGCGGATGCGGACGGCCTCGTCCAGCGCCTGATGAAACTCCGGGGCGTATTCGGCGTCCGGGCGCGGCGCGCAATCGGCACCGGCGCGTGGATAGCTAAAGTCCCAGTACTTTTGCGAATGAACGCCCTCGCCGGTTACCAGCAGGCAGTAGCCGGGCGGAACTTGAAAGATCCCGTCAAAGAGGGTGGACTCCTGAGGCCCCTCACACCACCCATAGCCGTAGAGGGACTGCCGGCCCCACCGCGCCGGCACCCCCGCGGCGAAGAGCGCCTTCACCTCTGAGGCAAAATAAACCGCTCCTTCATGAACGGCATAGAAAAGCGGCTTGATGCCGAGCCGGTCTCTGGCCGCGAACAGGACCTCGTTCTTGCTGTCCCAGAGCACCATGGCGAACTCGCCCCGCAGTTGCTGCAAGCAGCGAACGCCTGCGTCCTCATACAGGTGCAGGGTGATTTCGCTGTCGGACCGGGTTCGAAGCCTGTGCCCTGCCTTTACGAGTTGGTCCTGGATACCCTCGTAGCCGTAAAATTCACCGTTGACTACGACCCTGAGAGTTTCATCTTCGTTTGCGATCGGCTGATTCCCGGTGGCAAGGTCGATGATGCTTAGCCGCGCGTGCCCGAGAGCAACACGACGGTTTTTGTCGGTCCAATGACGCTGGCCGTCAGGACCCCGATGGCGGAGGGCAAGGGTGGCTTTCTCTATAGTCTCGTCCGCAATCGGGGCATTGCGCGACCATATGGCAACGATTCCGCACATTGGATTTATTGCGCTTAAGAATCCCAGCGCGCAGTGGGCAGCGAACTTTCCGCGCTGGGGTCATCGGGACTGGAATCGTACCGAGGCCGGCTCAACCGATGTGCCGGTACAGCAGCCTTCCCAACAGGGTGAGGGACTCTTTTGGGGCAAACGGGGCCAATCGCTTCATGACGTTGGTCGCCCACTCGTAGGTGTGGCTTCGAGGCGCAGCGGGATAGCGCCAATAAGTCAGGACGGATCGTGCAGCTCCCCAGCGATCCTTAAACCTTACCAGGCCCGTGTTGTCGACCGTCGAGCGCCCCATATCAAACTCTTCAAAGCCCTGCCTCTTGGCCTCGCTTATTGCCGTCCAGAGTAGCAAGGCCGGTCCTCCCAGGTTGTGAAAGCGGGCGTCGCTACAGGCGTATTTGTAAGTTACGGTGTCCCGGTGCGAGAGGGTCAGGGTGCCGGCTATGGGGATGTCGCCTTTGAAGGCAACACGAATGCTCAGTCGCTTTCCGAAACTGGCCACCAGGCTGCGAAACCAGCGCAGTGGTTGCGGGGGAAGCCGTCTCCGGCACCGTGTCATGATCAGGAGCCTGTAGAAGAGATGAACGAGGGTGTCTGACGCTCCCTCTTCGCAACGAAGCGACTCTTTGCCGGCGCGCCGGATTTTCCTTTGTACGCAGTCCTTGTGCAGCCCCTTGAACAGCTCGTCCTCGCTCGGCCCCAAATTCAGCCGGTGCAAAAAGTGTGTCACGCTGATGTCGAGCAGCCCCGGCATGTCGGAGAAAGCGCCAGTCGTTCTCAGCTCGACGTACTTCCATTCTTTTGGCCCCGCCATCGCTTTCAGTCCGGTTATGAGGGACTCCGCCTCTTCAGGCGAGCGCGTCAACGGCTCGCAGTGGTCAGAAAACGGCAACGAGACAAGACGCTTACCCGTTAAGGCGCTTCTGATTCTGCAAAAGACGAGCGCGTTGGTCAGCGGGGCGTCCGGAGAGCATAAAGACAAGGCGGCTGGCTCGTAGCCGTATGACGACTTTAGCGCCTGCAGCCACTCGGGCCGGTGAAAGACAGAAGAATACGGGTGGCCTTCGATCAAACGGTTCCAGCGGCGGTCTTGCAAAGGGTCAATTTGAAAGACCCTCATGGGTCGCGCCCTGACAAGACTCGCGGGCCGTTCCACACGGTTGTCGCTCGGTGGTCGCTCTTCCAAAGCGACATGCGGGGTTGCGAGCATAGGCAGGCTACGGTTGAGCCCCGGGATTCCGGGAGCTCTTGGTCGGTATTGCGTCAGGTGCAGCGCGTTGGCGTGGGCTGCAGTTCAACGGCGGTGGCTTCAAAAGCGGCGCATGAACACGTCTTAGCCTCGCACCGGCAAAGGGCGTTATCCATGGCCCTTCGGAGCAACGCCGCCAACTCCCGGACGTACGGTTCGAGCAGCATTCCGGCGGGGTAGACCGGCACAACAATGATGTTCTCCCCTCCTTGAGCCAACTGACTCCACTTCAAGTCCGGCCGGCTGAACATCCGGTACTGTTTCATCGGGCGAAAATCGGTGACGACCCCGTCGTACGGTTTTGGAACGTAGTCTGTGCACGCCCGATCGTTGGCTTGCCAAATCTCCCCGAGCAGGCGGGAACGCGCCTTACCTTCCTGAGCGCCTGGACCGAACGGGCCGAGCATCATTCCCCACCACACCGGCAGTCTGTTGCGCAGCACGCGCAGCTTACCCCAAAGGAACTTGCTCTTACCTTTCGAGCCGAGGCGAAGAGAGTTGGCGGCGTGGAACGTGACCCGCTGGCATGAATAATACAGCCTGCTCCCGAAGGAGGCCTTGGGGAGCCTCGACCAATTCATCGTATCGAACAGGGCCAAGAGAGCAACACCTTCTCCGAGCGCACGGAGCTGCTGAGCGGCCTCAAATGCAATTGTTCCCCCTCCGCAGTAGCCGCCCAGGAAATAGGGCCCGTGGGGCTGTGCCGTTGTGATCTCTTTTATGTACCGCGCTGCCATCTCCTCAACCGTTCTAAGCGGTGGATACCGGCCGTCCAGACCTTGAGACTCCAAACCGAAAACAGGCTGATCAGAACCCAGGCACTGCGCAAGCTCGCGATAGATGAGGACGTTGCCGCCCGCCCCGTGGAAGCAAAAAAAAGGGGGGCGATCACCTTCGGCCTGAATCGAAACCAGAGTCGATCTGCCGGATGCCGGCGTCTGGTGCCGGATAATCCGTGAGAGCTCTACGATCGTGGGAGCCTCGAAGAGGACGGAGACGGGCAATTTGACCTTGAATGTCCCATCAATCTCAGCGAAAAGGTGAATCGCGAGTATGGATTCCCCTCCCAGATCGAAGTAATTATCGTTGACCCCGATTGGAGCCACTCCCAGGAGTTTTTCCCAGATGCGGACAAGTCGCCGGCAAATCTCATCCTCGGACATTGGGTGCCGAGCACCTTCAAGCTCGGTTTCGACGCAGGGACTCATAGCTGTCGTCCTCAGATTGTAACGAACGTCCTATAACGATCTACCGTCGTCGCCGGCCTGCCGTCCACAGGCCAGAACCCACACCAGGGGGCATCGTCGGCTGACTCGAGCCAGGCTAACGTTGGTTGTTCCTGGTCAAGGCGAGCACCGCGAAGCCGGTCGCGGCGTCATTCATGAATCGTCCCATGCCGGAGGCGGGATTGACATGCTTGTTCAGCGAGTATCCAGGCCAGTAACCTTGCTCTGTATCTTGAGCGTGCTGCAGCCAATTCAGCGCCTTTCCCAAGTGCGCGTCGTCAGCCGGAAAGCCCGCCTCTTCGAATGTGTACGCAATGAGACCTGTCGCGTACCCGTCACTCTTCGGCTCAAGCGGTGAGTCATTCGATCGCACCCACAGCTTGATGAGCGATTTCGTACTCCACTCTTTCCAGCTCCAAGAGAGGTTGGCGAGACTCCAGCCACCGTCGGGCCGTTGCAGGCTCAGAACATCTTTCATGATGGCCTCCTGTCTCCGCTTCGGGACGAGGCCCGGCAACTCCAAAGAGGCCCAGAGCAAGGTGACGCGATTTATGGTTGATTGATTCCGATATTCGCGGTCCAGATATTCACGCAGGAGCCGGATGCTTTTCTGTATCTCAGGGGACGAACGACAGTCGGCCGGGGCGAGGCCGGTCGCGACGGCTGCCAGAGCAGCACCATAGTATTGCGATCCGCGACCCTCGAAGGGCTCGTTATCGAATTGCAGCCAAGGCCAGCTCCCGCGGTCCGGACCCTCGGTCTGCTGTAATTCCCACATGTGGGCGAGGGCGGCTCGAGTGTCGGTGCCGAGTTGCCCGTTGCGGGCGTCCGAGCTTGAAAGAATCAGGGCATTCAGCACGGACTCTGTCCCGCGCGACTCGGCGGCCTTGTGCGGCCCGGATCCCTGGTCGGTGTAGTAAGGCTCAGCCTCCTTCCACCCCTGAACACGCTTCCTGACGTCAGCGAGTAACTCGACATCGATGGCAGGAGGATATTTCTCGTTCAGCTCCTTGCTGAGGGCAGGCCGCCCCAGGGCGTAAGGCAGAACGGTGTGGCATGATACGCAGAAGGTCTCGTGATCGCGCGCCGCGGGCGGCCACTTCATCCACCACGCCTCCCTCTTATCGAGGTAAGCGGCGGCGGCTTGTGGACTCCAGGACGCCGCAGATGTGGCAGCCGGCATCGAGCGGCAAGAGAGTCCGAGCGACGTCAGCCACAGCGCAACCAGCGCTGTTCCGACTACACCCGGGCGCATGCACCGAGTTGTGCTTGTCATCGGCAGGCTTCCGAACGCATGCCTGGCCCCGGGCGAAAAGGCAGATGTCGGCAAACCAAGGAAGTGGTTCGTTCCAGAAGCTGCCTCAACATGAGCACCAGGCAACTCGCACGTCCGATGGCAGGGCCACCCGAAGCCCTCCACATCGACAAGAGGATTCTGAGGCGTTCGCGATGACTTACTCGAATTCTAACTTGCCCGCAGGCGAGCCGTCGATCGGCCTTCGCTTCCAGATATCCCGACCGAACGTCTTTCAGCAGGCACTTAATCAATGAAAGGGATATGTGGTGCTGAACCCTCGCATCAGGGACAAACACTGGTAGTTCCCCCCTCTGCATAAGATCAGCCAGGAGAAGAGTGTCTTCGCCCCTGCGAACAAAAGGATCGAACAGGTCTGGCACTCCTTCTGCTTTCTCGCGCCTCAAAGCGAACCCGGCGGTGTTCAAATACCTGATGCGGCCGCCTGACTGAGCCATGTGCTTTTGAAGCAGGGTAAGGCGCAGTTGCTCTGCTCGGCCGACTGTTCTTGAGCAATCTCCAACCAAGCGAAGCTGAAAGTAATCGCCTTCGCGCGATGTCACGATTGCGGAACGCAGAACGAAAAGGCAGTCACTCTCCAGCCGGCAATCGGAATCCACGAACAGCACCGCCGAGCCTCGCGAAACGCGCAGTCCCCGATTTCTGGCGGAGGACACCCCACAGTGCGTTTGTCTTAGGATGGTCAGAGGGTAGCGGAGCGCCCAGCGGCGGATGAATTCGGGCGCGGCCTCACGACTGCCGTCGTCTACCACGATGACCTCGAAACTGGGGGCGTCCCGCTGTTGCAACAGCGAGAATAAGCATCCATCAAGCGGCCGCCAGTCGTTGTAAGCGGGAACGACCACGCTGAAGAACGGTCCGGCCTCCGATGCGGTGTGGTCCGGTGAGACCATCACTGCAGAACGCGCAATCGGACCTTCGACGTTTCCTGTTGTTTTCACCGGGTTCTCAAGATTCCAAGGCTACTCGGGAGGCGGGCCAGGGCTTTGCTCCAGATCTGACTCTGAACCTTTCGCCACGGCCCAGCTGGAATTCCGTGTGAATGACACCGAGCGCCTTCTGCATGTCCCGCCGCGGCACCACGAAAGAGACACTGCAGTTCGAAGACCCCTGCACGGTTGCGATAGCGTTCATACCTTCCCGAACCAGAGCGGCTCGCCCGCGTTCGGCAACTCGAGAACCGGCGTCTCCGACCGTTCCGACTGCGGTAACGATGGCAACGGCTGGATTCAGGGTGATGCGCTCCGCTCGGCCGTTACTCAGCCCCTTCGTGACTTCGCAGCGCAGCGCGTCGATCGTGTGCCCTGCGTCCGGCGACCGCGCTACGAAGTTGATCTCGTCCGAGGCAGGGGATTCCCACGCCAGCACTGCGCCTGCCCGAGCCACGGCCGTCGGGAGTGCGTGGCGCAACATATTCTGCCCTATCAGGGCGCCGGGAGTACCGATCGTAACCAATGCCACATCGCGGAGAGCGGCTAGTGCCCTAACCCCGGTGCCGGCCGGCGGTCCGTCCGGCGTGATCTTCGTCCCGTCCCGTTCCGGGGCGAAAGTATTGCGGATCCATACAGGGCTTTCCATGCGGCCCAGGGCGTGCAGCGTCCTCGGATGGAGCACTTTTGCACCGTAGCGCGCCAGCGTGCTCGCCTCATGGTATGAGATTTCGCGAAGCGTGCGGGCATCACCTACCAGACGTGGATCGGCTGTTAGTAGCCCGTCCACATCGGTCCAGATGACGACATCGTGAGCCTCGAGGGCCGCGGCCAGAATGGTGGCAGAATAATCCGACCCACCGCGACCGAGCGTCGTCAGCGCCCCTTCTGGACTCGCTGCGATGAAGCCGGTAACAACCGGAATCAGGCCGCGCTCTAAAAGCGGGCCCAGGCGGGCGAGACAACGCTCCCGCGTCAGCGTCATGCAGGGCTCCGCAGCTCCGTAACGCGAGTCCGTCACTATGAGTTCCGTCGCCTCGATGGGTTCGCAGGCTGCGCCGCGTTCGGCGAGTGCAGCCGCCACAAGAGGGGCACAAAGCCGTTCACCGATGCTCGAGATCGAGTCAGACATGTGCCGCGTCAGCGCCCGCAGGCGGGCGGTGCGCTCGCATAGCCGGGTGCCTTCCCCGATCAGATTCTGCATCTTGTGAGCGAATGCCTTGTCCGCTGCAACAGACCCAATCAATAAACGAGCCGCGGTCTCGTGCTGGCTGCGCACTTCTCCCAGGATTGTGAGAGCCGGCTTCAGGCGGCCAGCCTGTGCTAGCGCAGCACCTTCGATTAACCTGTCCGTGACGCCGCACATCGCGGAAACCACAACCACGACGCGACCTTCGCGCGAGTCATTCAGAATGAGATCGGCAACTTGCCCGATGCAGGAAGCGTCGCCGACCGAGGTCCCTCCGAATTTCATCACTCGAACGCGTTGCCTGAGGTTCGCACGACACAAAACGCTTAAGCGGGGACTTCTTACTCGAGCGTCGATGGCCCTGTGCAACGAAGGCGCAACTGCACCGCCGTGGCCCGGGACCATGAGGTCGTGAAAGAGAATCCTGTTCATCGTCTGAGTGCCCTCGCAACGGTGCAGCGCAGCATCTGCCTCCTACGGGTTGGGAACGCGAACCCTAAAAGTCGTTTCAATCCAGCCCGGCTGCGCATACCAGGCCCTCTGCTTCTGGTATTCGGCGGCGCAAACGCGGACGAGGGACGGCTCTTCCCACGGTACATCGTGATACGCAGACCGCAGAAATGGGCTGTTCGGGTCCCTGATCCACTCCTGGGGGTACAAAGCGATGGTATCCTTCTCGGTGACCCTGGGAGTTGCAGGCAGAGAACGTCCGGCCACGGCGGCGTAAAGGGCCGCGGCCAGATCACGGCCCGGTCCAAGAGCCAGATGTCCGACCTGAGTTGCGCGGGGGTTCATTTCGATAAGGTGGGCACTTCCAGTGTCTGCATCAAGCATGAAATCGAAACCGTGCATGCCTGAAAGCTCGAGTCGCCTGACCATCTTTTCGGTCGCAGCCGAGATTTCAGCGTCATCGATCAAGCGCACGACTGTAGCCGGCCCAGTCGGATACGCCTTCCTCAGCACCTTGAAATGAAGGCTCGCCAGCACTGTGCCCTTCCAGCAAACGACCGCGCTCGTTGCTTCGCTCCCGGCCACGAAGGCTTGGCCGTTCAAAACAGGGCGACGCCGCAGCAGCGTCGGCCAAACCAGTGCGGCGTCGCCATCGATCAGGAACCGCTTGGCCGCCCGTGCCACACGGGGAGGCGCTCCCAGAATGCGAAAGGCGCGTTCGGCCTCCTCCAGCGTGTGGACTACCCTCACTCCGTATCCACCGAAAGTGCGGTCTGCTTTTAGAACCGTCGGAAAACCGGCCTGCGCGACCCACTCCCTGAGATCGGATTCGTTACTAATGGCCGCGGTCTTCGGGGCCCGCACGCCTTCCTGCCGCGCCAGTTCCATGAAGTTGGTTCGCGCGAAGGCGGTAGGGAAGCTTCGTGGCGAGCCGAGAGAACGCTCGATCAGCTCACGAATGAGCCTGGCCTCACTCCGGTCCCCGGCGCGATAGTGCAGCGCATACAGGTGCTGCGTAGCGAGGTCATCACCCGGAAGAATCAGGTCTGGGTTTGTGGCGCGGATGGCGTCTGTAAACGACGTCAACGGGGCCAAGCCGCGGTAGGTATGCGTTTCGCACGCCGCGCTGCTCCCTTGGAGCGCATGTCCGCGCGGACAGACAGCTTTGACGGCAAAACCCGCCTGTGCCAGAGCCACCCCTAAACGAGCGGTGGGGAACCAGCGGCACGTTGTGGCAATCAGGATTGTTGGATTCACGCGGGTATGAGGCTTAATGAATTTCGCGCCGTTCTCTTTGCTTCGCACCATCGGCGCCGTGTGTGTGCCATACTCTGCCCTGATTCGCCACGTTTCCCTGGCAGTCAGTTAACACGAAGCGTTAACCTAGCAGGCTGCTGAAAAATGACGTTTAGCAAGCAAATTCTCTTTCCCGAAGGCGCTCCGTTGTGTTTTGAGTCTTCTTTCTCGGTAGTTTCTGTGCCCGCTTGGCTCCCGACCGAGCCTTTCAGC